>Ga0265292_1000135_pt1 | contig 144757 bp, 147 predicted proteins | sample Munlanlewell296A_FD_189080 | JGI IMG/M metagenome (GOLD analysis project Ga0265292, IMG submission 189080) | Leachate microbial communities from a municipal landfill in Southern Ontario, Canada - Leachate well 296A | ecosystem: Engineered > Solid waste > Landfill > Unclassified | place... | reverse complement strand
GTCAAAGAACTTGTGTTTTTATCGTGTATATATTAATTTTTAGATGGTTTTTCGATTTCTGACTCATTTAAAAAAAATATTTTCTTTAAATTTTCCTCTTGACTATATATAGTAAGTCAATAATCTTTAGTATTATCTTATATCTTTTTTGCGAAAAATAAATTACGCTTAAAAATCATTCGGCATCAAGTTGCAGCACGGCTAAAAACGCTTCCTGCGGGATTGAAACGTTGCCGAACTGCTTCATTTTTTTCTTGCCTTCTTTCTGCTTTTCAAGAAGTTTTCTTTTGCGGGAGATGTCGCCGCCGTAACATTTGGCGATGACATCTTTTCTTAACGCACGGACATTTTCGCGGGCGATGATTTTTCCGGAAACGGACGCCTGTATGGGAATCTCAAACTGCTGGCGGGGAATAAGCCCTCTGAGCTTATCAGTTATTTTTCTTCCGTAAAATTCGGCGTTGATTTTATGAATAACAAAGGAAAGGGCGTCAACCGGCTCGCTGTTGACAAGAATGTCCATCTTTACCAATTCCGATTCTTTATAGTCGGAAAATTCGTAATCAAACGAGGCGTAGCCGGATGAAACGGATTTGAGTTTATCGTAAAAATCCACAATCGCATCCGCCAGCGGCATATCGTAAGTAAGTTTCACTTTATCCTCGGTGATGTATGTCATATCAAGAAAATCGCCTCTTTTTCCTTCGCAAAGAGCCATTACATTCCCTAAAAATTGAGACGGCAGAATAATTGTCGCGAGAATATAGGGCTCGTAAATTTTTTCTATAAATTGCCTTTCGGGAAACTTTGACGGATTCTCTATCTCAATTACGGCGGCATCTCCTTTTGCGCCGTGTACCGGTTTGCTGCCGTCAATATATTTTATTTTATACCTGACATTCGGCGCAGTTATAATAAGATTGAGGTCAAACTCTCTCTGTAAACGCTCCTTGACGATGTCCATATGGAGAAGTCCCAAAAATCCGCAGCGGTATCCGAAACCGAGCGCGACGGATGTTTCCGGCTGATAAAAAAAAGACGAGTCCTCCAGATGAAGTTTTCCCATCGCTTTGGAAAGATTGGCGTAATCGCCCGGCTGGACCGGATACAACCCGCAGAACACGAACGGTTTTAATTCACGGTAGCCCGGATGGGGTGTTGTCGTCGGATTTTCAAATTCCGTAATGGTATCTCCGATTTTTATTTTGTGAATATCCCTGATGCCTAAAATCACATAGCCGACTTCACCGGCGGAAAGTTTTTTCGTCATTTTACGGCCGGCGGGAGCGGACGGGTTCTGAATCTGAAAAAATCCGACTTCTTCAACATCAAATTTCTCCAAGTTTGATAAAAAAAACACTTTATTGCCGGTTGAAATTTCACCGTCAAAAATGCGGATGTAAATTATAACCCCGCGGAATGAATCGTAATGCGAATCAAACACCAGCGCTTTGAGCGGTTTTTTGATGTCACCCGTGGGAGCGGGAATTTTTTCAATTATAGCGGCAACAATCTCTTTCGTACCTATGTTTTGCTTCGCGGAAATAAGAACAGGGCTTTCCTTAATTTTCAGTACTCTTTCTATCTGCTGGACGGTCTTTGAAACATCCGCCTGCGATAAGTCAATTTTGTTGACGACCGGAATAATTTTCAGGTTGTGCTGGCGGGCAAGTTCAAAATTGGAAAGTGTCTGCGCCTCTACGCCCTGAGAGGCGTCAACCAGAAGAAGACAGCCCTCGCAGGCGGCAAGTGCGCGGGAAACCTCGTAGGTAAAATCAACATGACCGGGGGTGTCTATCAGATTCAACTGGTACACTTCACCGTCGGAACTCGTATAATTCAGACGGACCGCTTTTGCCTTAATCGTAATTCCGCGCTCTCTTTCCAAATCCATCGCATCTAAAACCTGCCCGTGATGCGAGGTAGAAATCGCGGATGTAAATTCCAGAAGACGGTCTGCCAGAGTGGATTTTCCGTGGTCAATGTGCGCTATAATAGAAAAATTGCGAATGTTCATATTAACACCAGAGAATTAGAGAATTAGAGAATTAGAGAATTAGATTTTTTTCCAATTTACCAATTATTTGTTGTTTAAACTAATTCTCTTTCGTATAAACTAATTCTCTTTCGTATAAACTAATTCTCTGCCTTTTTCAATGGCCTTTTCTCTGATTAATTTTTTGGATGAGAAGGTCCCTGTTTGCTTCGTTAAGAATTTCTTCCGTAATTTTTTTCGCTGCCGAGAGGTTGGTTTTTGTTATATTTTTTTTCACCCTTAAGACGGAGGCAGCGCCCATGCTGAAATGTTCAAGCCCGAGACCTAAAAGTATTTCCGTGTATGACGGGTCGCCGGCCATCTCGCCGCACATTGAAACCCATTTACCTTCTTTGCGGCCCGCGTCAACTATATTTTTAAGAAGACGGATAACTGAAAGATGGAGCGGCTCGTAAAGGTGCGTGACATATTCGTTGACCCTGTCAACTGCAAGCGTGTACTGTATTAAATCGTTCGTTCCGATGGAAAGGAAATCCGCCTCCTTGGCAATCAGATCCACGGTAAGCGCTGCCGACGGTATTTCAATCATAACGCCTACTTCCATGTTTTCGTCAAACTGCACCGACTTACTCTTTAATTCCTGTTTTACTTCATTCAATATCACATTCGCGGCACGCAGTTCGTCAACACCTGAAATCATAGGATACATCATTTTTACATTTCCGAAAACGGAAGCACGCAAAATTGCCCGCAACTGTATTTTGAATATTTCCGGATATTTAAGACAAAATCTTATAGCGCGAAGACCCATAAACGGATTTCTTTCGGTGTTGATATTGAAATACGGGAGCAGTTTGTCGCCGCCCAAATCAATAGTCCTGATAACTACGGGGTTGGGAAATACTTTTTCAATAACCGTTTGATATGATTCAAGTTGCTCTTCTTCCGACGGGAATTCAGCCCTGTTAATGAAAAGATACTCCGTTCTAAAAAGCCCGATGCCTTCCGCACCGTTTGATATTACGGAACGGACTTCCTCAGGAATTTCTATATTTGCTGCAACGATTATTTTTTTACCGTCGGAAGTAACCGCGGGAACATTTACAAATTGAGAAAGTTCTTTTACTTCCGTCTGATAATTTTTGAGACGACGGTGGTAATTTTCAAGCGTCTCCGGGTCCGGTCTTACTATAACAACACCTTCGTTGCCGTCTATAATGGTAATGTCGTTATGTGTTACATTGGAGGTTATATCTTTCATTCCTACAACTGCGGGTATTTCCATCGCCTGCGCCATAATGGCCGTGTGGGAGGTTTTGCCGCCCTGATTAGTTGCGAAACCTATTACATTTTCATTTTTCATCGCGATAGTATCCGTCGGGGTAAGGTTATCGGCAAAAACAATTGAGTTCTCTTTTACATCGGAAAGAGTTTTTTTATGAACGCCGTTCAAATGCTTCATAATTTTTTTCCCGACATCATAAATATCCTTTCCGCGTTCCCTGAAATACTCGTCTTTTATTTTTTCAAAAACTTTGGCGTTTTCTTCTATTACTTCATATAAAGCATATTCGGCATTTATGAGTTCTTTTGTGATTTTTGATATTACTTCACTTTTTAAGACAGGGTCGTCGGCGATAAAAAGATAGGCATCAAAAAGTTTTATGTGCTTTTTGCCGAGAAGTTTAGAGGCAGCCGTTTTTGTTTTTTCAAAATCCGCTTTTGTATCGGAAATCGCCTTGCGGAATTTTTCAACTTCTTTTTTTACCTCATCTTTGGCAATATTTCTTTTTACCGGGCAAAATTCTTCATCCTCAATAACAAACGCCTTGCCGATAGCAATACCGGACGATGCGGAAATACCTTTGAATAACATAGTTTCTCCTTTATTCTTCGTCAAATTTTCTTTCTATGAGATTTTCTATTGCGGATATCAGTTCATTCTCGTCAATTCCGTCGATTAAAATTTGCAATTCGGTGCCGAAACCGGCAGCCAGCATCATCAGACCCATTATTGACTTACCGTCCACTTCCTGTTCGTCTTTCAACACTTTTATACCTGACTTAAATTTGGAAGTTGTCTGAACAAAAAGCGATGCAGGCCGCGCATGCAAACCCAACTTGTTTTTAATTTTTACCGTTTTTCTAATCATATCACATTAAAAATCCTGCTCCGACACATCCGATAACCAATCCCCAAAAAACTGAAATAATAGAAACATTTTTTTTTATCAAGATAACAGAAACAAAAAACACCAAAACTCCGGCAAACCGGTATTCTACCCCATTAGATAGTGAACATCTAACGGGGTAAACCGACGACATCAAATACATTATAAGTACAAAAATACAGACAAAAATTCCTGCAATCCGAATAATTTCTGAAATTTTTTGGAACTTAAAATTACTGATGATTTTTACGACATCCGTTTTATATTTTAACCCCATCCAGAAACCGAAAAAACGGAAAAAAATATGGGGTATATTATACAAAAAAATAAAAACCAGAGACGGAATTAAAAAATACCCGATGTTGTCAAATCCGCAGACAAATACATAACCCGCTGCGAGAAGACCGCATAACGGTCTCAAACGGGACCAGAAAAATGTATCGCCGATTGCGGCAAGCGGCCCGCCGAGATGAAGTTTCAGCGATTTTATCTGCTGTGATTTTGTCTCTTCACCTGCGGCAACATTTTCGTTTTCCAATATAAGCGTAAGTGCGATAATCGTGTTCGCTATATAAGGATGGGTGTTGAAAAAATCAAAATGCCTCATTGCCGCATTTTTCAGACGGTTTTCGTCGGCAACGTAAATTTCTTTTAGACACGGCATTATTGAATACAAAAAACCGACATTTTGCATTCTTTCAAAATTCCAGACCGCCTGCAATAAAAGCGAACGGAAAAATGTTCTTATTATATTGCAATTTTTCATATGAATATTTTTATTTTAGCCACGAATTAACACTAATTTGCACGAATAAATTCGTGCCTACTTGTTGCGAACAAAATTGATCTACAATTTTTATTATTCGTGTCTATTCGTGGTTTTTCATAACCTCATTTAACGAAACTTGCCAAAAATGACGCCAACCCCAAAACGGGAAGAGCAAACATAAAAACCTGCAAACCCTTAACTAACGCCGGCGAAGAAATTACAAACGGTAAAATATAAGCCAGTATTATATTAAATAAAAAAATACAAATAAATAGAAACAGAAAACTTTTTATATACGATAACAAAACTCCGAGCCATATAACAAAAGTTAATATGTAATACCTGCCGCTTTTAATTCCGTTTTCAATAACCGGCAGAAAAACCCTGTTCCATTTTCTGTGGGCAATATCCAACCGCTTGAAAATAATACCTAACGGCACCGAAAATATTATTGCGATTGCCGCAGCATCCTGCGCCTTATTCGCCGCAAGTGCGGTTGCTACAATACAGACAATTGCTGAATCCGGAGGCACTCCTACGCCCACGGGCACAACTCCAATCCACAAAAGTTCAATCACAGCCCCAATAATAATTCCGGTTTTAACATCACCGCACAACCATCCGATAACAGGTCCCGCAACTATCGGTCTTGAAATCATAAACTGACCGAAAACGGTGGAATCAAGCAAAATCAGCCCGCCTGCAACAGAAACAGTTAATAACTCATAGTTCATATTTTACAGACAGAAATTTTTATTTCAAACGAGAATGTCTCTTTGGGTTTTAAGAAAAATTTTTTATTGGGCGTAACTGACGAGCCCTGATATGTCTTTTCAAAACCGCCCTCGGATAAAGAAATTGCCCAGATAGGAAACACCCAAAAATCAAATAAATCTGAACTCATAAGATTAAGATTGATATTAAGATTTTTGTCTGATATTTTCAACAAACTCGTTTTTTCAAAACAGGTTTTCGTATTAAATTTTTCACATCTTTTTTCCATTTTATAGAAGCAATTTTCATCGTCAGGGGAAGACATGGCGAAATTGAATTCGCTTCCGAACCATATTTCTTTTTCAATTGAGGAATTGTTTGTAATTTTGTATCCGACGATTATGTCCGATTTAGATGAACTTATTGATTTTACAACCTGAACCGGCAGAGCGCCGTTTTCCGTCCATAGGTGCCCGTCTCTTCTTAACACTACTTTTGATTGCCGGCTGGTGACTTCCGACTTGTACGGTTGGTTGACAAAATCTCCGAGTTCCCCGTATTCGCAGTCGCTAAATTTTTCAAGCGTTGTCGTCGGATGAAAAAAATGGTCAATAAGGGAATATCTGTTGTACCAGTCGTATTTCAGGTATTTTTGAAGTTCAAGTTCTTTCGTATAATATACGCCGTGTATGGTCTCAAGTTTTTTTTGCGCAACATCACTTTTAATAACCGCAATATCAACTTTTTTATGATATGCCTCAAACCTTCTGGTCAAAACATCGGTCAGATTATAGCACGCCGGTCTGAAATCAATTTCCGTTATCGCGCCGCCGTGAGACGGTTTTGTATAAATGTTGAAAATTTTATTCGTAAAAATTATTTCGTCCTGACCGTCTTTGTCAAAATCAAAAATTTCTATTTCGGGCTTCCGGCTTCCGGCTTCCGACTTTATTTCCGCTTCAATAAGATTTTTATAAATTGCATGTCTCAAATGGGGGAGATAAAGGCCGCCGAAAATTCCGTGCCAATAGGCGCAGTTGCATTGACCTTTATATAAGAATTGTAGAGGCAACGCAATATCTTTGCTTTTTTGGGCAGAGCGGCGTCCATCCCGCTGTTCGCGGGACTCGGAGGCTACATTATTTATTTTCCCGCTTACATGCAGCATTTTTTTGTGCATCTGGTTTGATTCGGAATATTTTGTCAGAAAATTGCGCCAAAAACCGCCTTTCAAAAATCTTTTCAGGTTACTGTCGGCATGCGCAACTATTTCTTCAAATTCAACCTGCGACTTGGCGGAAAGCGTCCATTCGCTCATTTCAAAATATGAAGCGGCGGGAATATAAATCCTGTCTTTTGCCGGAAATTTTTTAACATACTCGGAAAATGTAGTCGTGTTGAGCCAGTCGGAATTTTCCTCCAAAAGTGTTAAAAACTTCTCCAGCCATTTTTCCTCATAACATGTCTTATATGTATCGGGCCAAACGCCGAATTTCTCGCCGTCGTCAGCCATTATAAGTAACTGCGACGGGTCATCGGATGCCTCGCTTTTGAGATATTTTATCGACTCCGCAGGATCTGCGAATGGCATAGCATATCTTAAATACTGACTGATGGGGAAAATTTTAAGCGTGGCACCCTGCTCTTCCGTGATGAAATACCCGCGGAGTTTTTTTTCTTCTATGCCGCCGGCAAGAAAATGCGAGTCGTCCAAAACGATATATTCAACGCCGGCTTCATTCAACGTTTTGGCAAGCGAGGGTTCCCAGACCCGCTCCGCCAACCACATGCCGCGAGGTGTATGTAAAAATTTCTCTTTTATGTAGTCGGAAAGTTTTTTTATCTGACCGGATTTATCGGCATCCGGAATGGAGGATAATATAGGTTCGTAATATCCGCCGGTTAAGATTTCCGCCTGACCTTTTTCCACAAGTATTTTAAGACGGTTAAGAATTTCGGGCCTGTTTTTTTCAAACCAGTCAATCAGACATCCCGTATAGTGAAAAACAATTTTTATATCCGGATGTTTTTCAATCACATCCAAAAAAGGCTCGTACGCCGATTTTGTCGCCCACTCAAAAACATTGTCAAAATTACCGACCGGCTGGTGGTTGTGCACGCCAAAAATAAAATTAATTTTTTTCATCCGTTATTCTTCCTTTCCGGCTCGCGCCGGGCAAATTTTCTGAAATCTATATCTCTAAACGCACCGTCAATTTCTTCAATATCCTTAAGAAATTTAAGAAATTCCCTATTTGATACGGTATTATCTTTTAATGCCAAAACAATACGGCAGAATCTGTTGTAGTGAAGAAGAAATCTTTCCGTCGCATATTCCTTTGCCTGTTCCGTGGTGATAAGGAACGGCCAGTCGGATGACTGCAACAAAAGTAGTTCTCTTGCCGCCTGTTTCAACGCCTTTGACTCGTCCTCATCCGGCGGAATTTCTTTGTGACTGAAAATTCCGGCGATATCCTCCATCTGAACTTCGGCATCGTGAATATAAGACCACATCCATTGGGTATGAGAATTCAACCACACATAATGCCCGCCGCCGTCTCCCCACGAGGACTCGGGAATTTCCGCAACATATTTCGGCGGATGATTTTTAAGATATTCCGAAAGCGTTGTAAGTTCTACATTCGGATTTTTGGAAATTTTTATCAAAACCTGCCTGAGCCACTCAATTCCCTCAAACCACCAGTGCCCTAAGAGTTCCGTATCATATGGCGCAACAACAATTCCTTCGTTTCCGTAACCTGAACTAAAAACAGAAAGTGTGCTTTCAACTAACCAATTGAAATGGTCTGTGTTTTCGTTTATTCGGGAAGAAACATTTTCCGGATTGTAAATCTCTTTAAGACCAAGGTCAATTTTCGTTGAAGTAATTTTCCAGTATTGAATACCAGAGTCACAGTCCTTTTTATGGAATTCCCTGTAATTGCCGTCGGCGGGATACCCGTGCTCGCCCGACCAGACCTGAAGACCCGTCTCAAAATTCCGGCCGAAGGCGACAACACCCGATTTCGTAAGATACGGAAACATCGTCGTTCTTTCTGTTTTTTGCGAATAATCAACAGCCGGCGATTTTATATTGCCGTAGACGCCGTTTCTTTTCCAGCCGGAAAATGCCGGGCCGCCGGAAATTGCGTGACCGTCAACTATAAAATACTCCACGCCTTCTACGGCGAGAAACTCGTCAATGGGCGGACGGCGATACGACTCGTTTTTGGTTATTTTTACGAATTTTTCCGGACGGTACGCGCACTCCGGAAGCCACATACCCTTCGGCTTTCTACCGAAATGTTTTTCATAAATATCAATTCCTATTTTTATCTGTGCGTAAATTGACGAATCCCTTGATAAAAGCGGCAGGTAGCCGTGCGTCGCGGCGGACGTTATGATTTCAACATAACCCTCGTCCTGAAGTTTTTTGAAAGCCGCAACTATATTCCTGTTATATTTATTTTTGAAATTATCCAGTATTTTTTCAAAGGAACGTTTATAAAGTCCGGCAAGATGTTTGTAATTGTGCTGATGACGGTTTGTAAATTTTTCAATATCAAAATCGGCGCGACGGATTTTATCCGACATAAACTCTTCAAATCTATTTTTGAAATAATCATCGGCGAGTTGCTCCGCCAAAATCGGGGTTATGCCGACCACAATTTTATAAGGGATTTTTTCATCTCTCAATTGATACAAAATATCTAAAAGCGGCAGATATGTTTCAAGCATACCCTCCAATAACCACTCCTCGCCAAAGGGCCAAACGCCGGCTTTTTTAACATACGGAAGATGACTATGAAGAACGAAACAAAAATTTCCGGATGATTTTTTCATTTGATTTTTTCCGGTTTTTCCTCTATAAATTTTAATATGTCCAGGCGGTCGTCCATCGGCAACGCACGCGATTCTATTTCAATTCCTCTTTTTTTGATTTCTTTGAGTTGCTCTATGTCTTTCTCATCCAGCGAAACGGCTTTTAGATACTGGGTTTTACCCTGCGACCAGTGAAGCCCGCCGAGGTTTAACGACTCTATGTCGACTTTTAGTTCAATCATTTTTGATGCCGTCTCAATATCCGGCACAAGCACAAGAATCCTCTCTTCCGTGTCGTGCCCTGCGTTGATTATTTCTACGGATTTTTTTACATCGGCAATGGTCAATTTTATATTTTCCGGGACTGCCAGACCCATAAGTTGCGATTGTATTTCGTCGTGAACCGCCTCCTCGCTTACTATAAGGATTCTGTCGGCATGCACCGTTTTCAGCCAGCCTTCTATAATCTGCCCGTGAATAAGACGGTCATCAATTCTGATTAAAACAATTGACATAAATTATTCATCTTTTTTTAGGCGGCACAGAAACTTTTCCTTCGCATCCATTATAGATGACTTGGCATCTTCCATAATTTTATTTTTTAGTTCCGTTAACGGCATTTTATCCCTGTTGATAAAAGCCGAAATGAGCATATAGAGATTAACGCCGCTGACAACCTCAAATATTTTTGGAACACCGATGAATTTTCCGGAGGCAAGCGTAAGGCAGATATTACACGGGGTTCCGCCGACCATATCGGTCAGAATCAGCCAATCGTCAACGGTCTTATTCGCGTTTATTTCCTTTTCAAGACGCTGCTGGACCGATTTTGGGTCTTCGGAATATGATATCGTTATCGCAGATATAAATTGCTGTTTTCCGACGATTCCCTGCGCCGTTTCAAGCAGTGCTTTTGAAAAATCCCCGTGTGTAATTATGACTATACCAATCATATAACATCAGTGAATAAAAGTGAGAAAATAGTGAAAAAAAGTGAACAAAAAAAGATACAATTTTTTCTTTCACTTCCTCCCACTTCCCTTCACTTTCTTTTGCTGCCTCTATAGGTATGCTCGGTAATCAATGCTCGGGAAGATGTTATTTTTTCTTTCAAGGTCGGATAAAAATCTCTCGTCAATCTGATTTTTCTTGAGCTGCTCGTATAAAACGGTGAACTGGTAGATATGGTCTTTTGTTCTTTTAAGTGCGTAAGGAATGGTGGTGCCGGCAGTCATAATAAAAGCCCAGTCGGATGCCTGTGCCAAAAGCAACTCTCTTGCCGCCTGATTTAACGCCCGTTTTTTTAAGCCGGATGCGTTCGGATTAACCTTTGCAATCTCAATCATTCTTGCGGCGGCTTTGTGAAGATGGCGATAGACCCAGTCGTTCGCACCGTTGAGCCAATACTCGTTGTAGCCCTTGTCGCCCCACGACGACATACAGGGTTGAAGCACCTGATTATCAGGATGTTTTTTAAGATACTCCGATGGAGTAATCATTTTTATCGTTTTCTGGTCATAATGGATTTTTCTGAATAAAAACTCCAAAAATTCCGGACCCTCATACCACCAGTGCCCGAAAAGTTCGGCGTCATACATTGACACAATCAGCGGCTTTCTTTTGATTAAACCTAAAAGATGTTCAACCTGTTTCTGACGGTTAAATAAAAAATTTCCGGCGTGAACTGCCGCTTTTTCCCGGGCGGAGGCGGGGTTGTAAAGTTGCTTCGCGGAAAGTGCTACGTCGCCTGTAATTTTGCAATATTTTATTCCGATATTTCTTCTTATGCCGTCGGAGTGAAGGTATGGATGAATATAATCGTAGTCAAGGTCGTAGCCGACATCCCTGTAAAACTCGCGGTAGGCGGGGTCCCCGGGATAACCGATATCGGCTGACCAGACCTGATGCGCCGACTCCATATCCCGCGCAAAAGCGGCAACGCCCGACGGGCAATAGACGGGCGCAAAAACACCGTACCTCGGACGGGGAGTGCCGTATAAAATTCCGTGAGTATCAACAAAAAAGAACCGCAGGCCGTTTTCTTTAAGAATATAATCCGTACCCGGAGTATATGCGCACTCGGCAAGCCAGATGCCCTTAGGTTTTCTTCCGAATTTTTCAATGTAATCATGAACCGCAATTTTTATCTGCGCCTGTTTTGCTTTCTCGTGAATCATCAGAGGCATATAACCGTGAGTAGCACCGCAGGTAATGATTTCAAGTTTGCCTGCGTCCTGAATTTTCTTAAAACCATTTAAGAGATTTTTTTTATGTTTGGTAAAAATTTCTTGACACTTTTTAATTTTTCTGTTATACATCAGGGCGGTATTGTAAAGCATCCGGTGGTCGCGTGTCCTTGCAAGTTCTTTAACGGATAGTTCCAAAAGTTTATCAAGATGTCTGATGTATCTGTTCTGCAAAAGTTCATCCGAAAACATTCCGCAGAGGGTGGGTGTCAGTGACATCGTTATGCGGAAGTCGACACCTTCGGACATCAGCCGTTCAAACATATCCAGAAGCGGCACATATGTTTCGGTGATTGCTTCAAACAGCCAATCCTCCTCTAAAAAATCCTCATACTCAGGATGACGGATGTAAGGAAGATGGGCATGCAGCACCAGACATAAATAACCTTTTTCTTTTTCCATAGTCGCTTCACTCCGGTACATCTCTATTTCGTATCTCTTTTCGCAGTTATCGTTATTCTTCTTTCGTCAATTTTATCTTTTGATACTGCTTTTATTTTGAACTCTTTTTTACCGTCGGGAAATTCAACCCTCAATGAAAATGTTCCGTCGGGATTTAACTGAACCGGCGCGCTGTTTATCGTAAACGATGCGGACGGATCTGTCGCACCGTAGACAATCAGTTCAGCATCCGCTATAAGCCAGAAATTTCTTGCTTTGCCTATTTCGGAAGAAGGCATCTTAAAACCGCGGGAGGTAACTCCGGAAAACATTCCGGAAAAAGCGCCGCGGGAAACTATGTTGAGATATTCCCATCTCTTCGCCAAAAACTTTGCCATCTCTAATGAGCCCACACCAACTTTGTCAATCCCGGAAAGTTTAAGCAGTTTCTCGTAATCCTCGTAGACAAGCATCCACTGCTCGCCTGTCGCATCTGAAACTCTGCCCGACGGCGGGATAATAGTGTTGGATAAAAGGACCGGCATAAATTTTCCGTCTCTGGTTTTAATGCCTAATTGTACGCAGTATGTTCTGCTGGAATCTTCAACATTTATGTACCAGTTGCGGGAGTTAAAATTTACGGACATCTCCTTAAATTTGCGTGATCTGTTGCCGGGGAATTTCTTAAATCCGGTTATATCGTGTATCCTTAAAACAAAATTTGACTTTTCAAAAATGTCACGGCCGTATTTCTTTTTTAACTGCTCGGATGTTTTGTCAGAAATATCCCAGTAGGCAAAAATCCAGTGAGGGTCCCTCGGAAGAATTACAAGAATATCCTCGTTATATCTCTCCGGTATCGGATAGCCGGTATCAATGTAGACCGACTTCAGCATCTCAACTTTTTTCACTTTCCTCATTCCGGATGTCGGATTCTTTGACATAAAAACCTCCTATTAACGGCAGGTTAAAGGTATAAATTTAAGGTTAAAATTTTAACCTTAAACCTTTCACCTTTAACTTGTCCTATCTATATCCCTGTGTTTTAATATAACCGAAAACTTCTTTTTGGAAAGATATTCTTTAAGTTCGTTTGCCAGTACAACTGAGCGGTGATGACCCCCGGTACAGCCCAATGCAATCGTCAGATATGATTTTCCTTCTTTTATGTATTTAGGAATTATGCTTAAAATCATCCCGAAAAATGACTTTGCAAATTTTTTTGCTTCGGGAAAATCCATTACATAATTTTTTACTTTTCTTTCATTCCCGGTGCGGTGCTTTAAATCTTTTACATAAAACGGGTTTGGCAGAAATCTTACATCCATAACTATATCGGCATCCGACGGAATACCGTATTTATACCCGAAAGATATTGCTGTGATTCTCATCTCCGTTTTCTGAGAAATTTTAAGCAGGCCCGCGATGGTCTCTTTTAGTTCCTGAAGATTCATACCGGTCGTATCAATAACCTTTGACGCCTGTTCTTTTATATCCAGCAAAATCGCCCGTTCCGTTTTTACCGCCTCCGTAACAATTTTTCCGAGCGGGTGTTTGCGGCGGGTTTCGCTGAAGCGTCTCATAATCGTTTCATCGGATGCATCAAAAAAAAGTATTCTCGGACGAAGCGCCAAATTTGATATTATCCTCGGAAAATCGGTCAGGTTTTCGCCTTCTCTTATGTCAATGCCTAAGGCGATTTTTTTGAACCTGTTATCTTTTGAGGCGGCACTTAACGATACGAATTTTTCAATAAGAATCAGCGGAAGGTTGTCAACGCAAAAAAATCCGAGGTCTTCAAAGCATTTGATTGCCTGACTTTTCCCGGCGCCTGAAATGCCTGTTATAATAAAAAATTGTGTATCCATATAAATACCACTGAACTTACGCGGAACGCTACACGGAACTGAAGCGGAACTTTCTGTGTCTGTGGAGTTTACCCCGATGTCTATCGGGGTTTTCTTTATTTCTGTGTCTGTTCCGTGTTCTTTTCTTTCATCATTTCTATGAGTCGCCGGTTCAAATCCTGAGCGGCGTGATAGCCCCTCATTTTAAGTCGCTGATTCATCGCGGCTATTGCAACTATTGAAGAGAGGTTTCTACCTGGTTTAACCGGAATGGTTACGGTGGGAATCTTCACTCCCAATATCTCAGTTGTGACATCGTCCAACCCCAGCCGGTCGTATTCCTTTTCACCTTTCCAGTGTTCAAGTTGTACGACCAAATCAATTTTTGTGAAATCCATAACGGAAAAAATCCCGAAAAGATTTCTGATGTCAATAATTCCGATGCCTCTTATCTCCATATGATGCCTGATAAGTTCCTCGCCGAAACCGATAAGCACCTCACCCGGACGGCGTTTTATCTCAACAACATCATCCGCAACGAGAATATGTCCGCTTTTTATCAACTCTAGTGCGCACTCCGATTTTCCGATAGAAGAATGTCCGAATATTAAAACACCCATTCCGGATACATTGACAAGCACGCCGTGTTTCACGACTGACGGAGCAAGCATATCCTCTAAAAAAAGGGTAAGTTCCGTCGTAAATCTGCCGGTTTCAAGTGAGGTTTTTATGATGGGGATTTTATATTTTTTTGACAACCTTAAAAATTCCGACGGGATATCTAAATTTCTTGTTATAAATACGGCAGGCAGGTCATAAGAAAATATTTTTTCAAAGACCTCGTTTTTTACCGTGTGCGACTTCAGATATGTTGTTTCACCGAGACCCAAAATTTGAACACGCTGGTACGGGAAATAATCAAAAAAACCCGTTAACACTAATCCCAGCCGGTTTGTATCGGAAACGGTTATTTTTTTATTAAGCCCTTCTTCGCCTGAAATGGTTTCAAGCAGAAACTCCGTCTCTTTTTTTTCAAAAAGCTCTCTTATGGTAATGTGTTTATCCATATAACACCAGAGAATTAGAGAATTAGAGAATTAGATAAAATCTTCTACCTATTTTACTAATTCTCTTATTCTCTGTAGTATAAACTAATTCTCTGCCTCTTTTACCTGCCTTTTCATAACTCGTCTTCTTCTTTTATTATCTTAATAATTTCAGACGGTGTCTGGGCATCTCTTAACGATTGCCTGAAAAATTTGTCCTTCAGAAGGCGGGAAATTTTTGCAATTGCCTGTAAATGTTCGGATATGGATTCCGGCGGAGCAACCATCAAAAAAATTATGTAGACCGGCTCGCCGTCCAACGAATCAAAGTCAATGCCTGTTTTAGAAATTCCCAGAGATGCGACTATTTTTGATACATCTTCGCTTTTGGCATGAGGAATTGCGACACCCTGTCCGATACCGGTAGAACCTGTGCTTTCCCTTTTCATAATGGCTTCCACCACTTTATCAACATTTTTCATCTGTGATTTTTTTTTGGCAAGCACTTCAACGAGTTCCGTCACCACGGCTTTTTTTGTTTTCCCTTCCAGTTCCGTCAAAATGCAACTCTCAGCCAGAAAATCCAAAATTTTCATACTTTATACTACCTCCTTTTCTCAATCTCAAATAAACCATAATTTGATTCGGACTTCTCATATACTACCGACAATTTATTGGTATCTTTATTTAAAAAAATCCAAAATATATAATCGTTATCATCCATAATTTTAACGGCTTCGTCAACACTTGAAACAACCGGAATAAGTTTTCTTTTATTCAAATCCATTGATACTTTTTCCGCTTGCTGGTATTTATCCTCTGTTAAATATGACCCGAAAGATTTCCTGCGGCTTTTAACTCTTTCTTTTTCCTTTCTTAATTGCTGTTCAACTTTATCTACCGCTATGTCAACAGCGGAGCGGAAATCTGCCGCATGCTGCTTTATTTTTATTGTTCGACCTACAATGTTAATAATAATTTCAACGATGTATAAATATTTTTGTTTACTTAAAAATACTTCTATTTTGTTTATAACCGAAAAATATCTTTCTGATTTTGAAAGTTTTCCCCTGATGTATTCCACAAGATTTTCCGGAACCTTTATCCTCTTTGCTCTAATGTTTATAATCATTCGGCTTCTCCCAATGCGGTCACCCCTGAAGGGACTCCCTTCGGTCGCTCTCGCATATTCTTTGATTTATGATACAAAAACTATCCGAAAAGTCAACCCCGTCAGATAATTTCACGCAGTTGAGTTGACTACATCTTGAATTTCTCACCGAGATATATTTTTCTTGCCTCTTCGCTTTCTAAAAGTTGACGTGCAGTACCTTCTATCAATATTTTGCCTTCGTAAATAATGTACGCGCGGTCTATAATTTCCAGGGCATGGCGGACATTGTGGTCGGTCAGAACAACCCCGATACCTGATTTTTTAAGTTCGGAAATTATACCCTGAATATCCGAGACCGTAATAGGGTCAATTCCTACGAACGGCTCGTCAAGCAGTATGAATTTCGGATTGATAGCCAGGGCTCTTGCTATCTCTACCCGCCGGCGCTCGCCGCCGGAAAGATTGTGGGTATGCCTGTCTTTGAGATGATAAACGTTCAGCTGTTTTAACAACGACTCGCATTTTGCACCTGCTTCCTCAGAGGTTTTAGAAAGCATTTCAAGAATAGCCATAATATTTTCCCAGACGGTTAATCCGCGGAAAATTGATGCTTCCTGAGATAAATATACTATTCCCCTACGGGCCCGCTGATGAACCGGTAAATTTATTATGTTTTCAGAATTATAAAAAATGCTGCCGGAATCTGCCTTTACAAGGCCGACTATTATGTGGAATGTCGTGGTTTTACCGGCGCCGTTAGGTCCCAAGAGTCCTACAATTTCCGAATTTTTTATATTAAGCGAAACGCCGTTAACAACCCGCCGTTGCGCATATGATTTTACAAGACCGTCTATTTTTATTTCCATATTTTTTCTCACGGAGCGAGGGAAAAATTTTTGAAGAGCCTCAATTTGCGACTTATTCGTTCCAGGAGCAAATTGTCCCGCATGCGGGACGATGCGCCACGAGTTCTAACGAGCGTCTCAAAGAAATTTGTTCCCGAGCGGCTACTTCATCACCATTTTTGTTTTAACATTTCCTAAAACGGTGAACTTTTCCTTATCAGTAACAATTGCAATTTTATCGCCGGAATACTCAGAGTGCCCTTTTTCGTCAGTTCTTATTATTTTCGGAGGACCACCGGTTAAAAAAATCTCTTTTGTTTTATGGTCATAAAATGCTTCGCTGCTTGTTGCAACTGTATATTCCTGATTTATCTGAATATTTTTTATCGCGTGGTAACGGTCGCCGAACTCAAAAATCTCAAGTTCCTCGCAGGTTAAATCAACAACATCCGTATCTGTACCCATAAGGTTTTGTGATACTGTCCTTTTTACTTTCACATTCCCGGTAAAAATACCGGAACCGCTGTTTTTATTATATTCTGCCGTGTCGCCCCAAGCATAAGTATTTTCGGTGCCGCTTGAATACTTAACCGTTATATTCCCATATCCTTCAACCATTCCGGTTTTTTCGTTTGATTTCATCTTGTCTGCGGTAATTGTCAGATTTTGCTGGACAAGTTTAACATTTCCTATAAACTCCAAAATATCACCTTTTTGTAACATCTTCATTTTGTTGCCGGTTATGGTTGCCGGTTCACCAGAAAAAACAGTGTAAAGTGTAAAGTGTAAAGTGTAAAGTGTAAAAAACAATCCACCCATTACCTTAAATCTTACACCTAACACCTTACACTTTTTCATTATTTTTTAACAACTTTTACATTACTTAAAATGGTTATGTTTGACAAATCTGAGTCGGCGGCAAAACCCACGCCGGTAATCGTGGCATCAGGTTTTTCCTGGCGGATAAACGAATCCGACGACACTTTGCCGGATTTTTCATTATAATTTAATATCTCCGTAAAAATTGTGGTGTTCTTCAAAAGTGAAAAAATTACAACATTACCTTCCGCTTTTATATCGCCGGTATCCGTTTTAATAATCGCTTTATCGGCGGAAACAACGGAACCGGTTTTTCCGTTATTTTCAAAGAAATTTATTTTTATGTTTTTCGTATTTATAATTTTTCTTTTCTCATGAACATCGCCCCTGACGGCAAAAAAATTCCACTTGCGGGTTTCAAGTTCATATTTGTCCATCGTAAAATTTTTTACAATCTGGTCGGGGAATGATTCACCAGCTAAAAATTTTTCAACTTTTTTTCCGTTGCAACCCGTAAAATAGAAAAGAACTGCCGCTATCAGCGATAATTTTCCAAAACCTTTTTCCATAGACCCTGCGACTTAAAAATTATTTCAACTATTTCCCTGAAAACACCTTTCCCACTTTCCGCATCAGTTATGCAATCAACCGCTTCTTTGACTTCTAACGGTGCATTTTTTGGGCAAGCGGAAAATCCGCACCTTAAGAGAACCGGCAAATCAACAAAATCGTCGCCGATAAAAGCAACCTCATCAATCGTTAAATTTTCTTTTTTTAATATCTCGTTCACTGCTGAAATTTTATCCATACATTTCTGATATAAATAATTAACGCCGACCTCGTTCGCCCGGGCAGCAACCTGCGGCGAGGAGCGGCCTGTAATCCATGCAATTTTTATATGCGGAGCATACTTTCTCAAAAGTGTAAAGGCGAATCTGTCATAGACATCCCAGAATTTCAGTTCCTCGCCGCTGTTTAATATGACGATTTTACCGTCGGTTAAAACGCCGTCCACGTCCGCTGCAATCAATTTTATTTTTTTTGCTTTATCAAGTATTTCTTTTTTCTGTTTCATTTTCTCGTATTTTTTTCAATATCCAAAAAAACCAAAATGGTTTCTGCTATTGCGTTAAATGTAATAAAAATTATGTATGAAACAACTGCCACACCTATCATTCCGAGAAGAGACGTAAAAATACTTTTGGGAAGTAAAATAATAAAACACCCGATCGCAGAAATAAATCCGACAATCAGTATAAATCTTCCCAAAAATCTGAAAACATTTGAAATGCGGTGAAGCGCGCCGTACCGACGAGGATTGGCAATCTCCATCGCTTTTAGAATATTCCCGCAATTTATGCAATAACCGCTGACCGTTGTTTCCTTGCTGCATATCGCACATACCATAATCCTTTCATCGGCAAGTTTCTCGTCGGCAATCGGAGAAAATCTTTCGGCAATTCCCAAAAAAAGAAATATAATCCCGGAAATTACACCGCCGGAAATTACATCTGCTGTTGCAAACATAACAGGAGATACAGCTTCGTATCGCAATCGTAAAAAAATTTCCCAACCGACGGCGCCGCCTATAGCACCGCCCAAAGCACCGCCGATAAAAGCGGAAATTCCTCTTTTTTTAGGGGCTGTAAAAAATCCGATAACTGCGCCGGCAACAAGCCACACGACAGCATTAGCGGTCGTGTATAATGAGAACTCCAGATTCCCCGCTTTTTCGGGAAAGAACAACCACATCGGCATATCGTTTTTTAAAATCAAAAGAGATACTATGCCGCCAAAAACACCGCCGATTATACCGCCAAAAATCCCGGATAAAATTTTGCCCGTAGATTTTTCAAGAACACCTATTACAATGCCTATAAAAACGGCAGAAATTATGGTCCTCAAAATACCGTAGGCAGTATCTGACACGGCTAAAATAGTAAGATTAAAAATTACCGACGAGCAAAACCATCCGATACAACCCGCTATTGCGCCTGCAAGAGTTCTTCTGATAAGCCACGCGGACGCGGTTAATAAAAAATTGGTGCCGCAGTTACCGCAATATCTTGAACCCTCTTTTACTTCTGCATCACAATTTGAACATCTCATTTTCCCTCCAATAAAATCAATTAAAAGTTAAAAGTTAAAAATGTTTTTTACCTTAAATCTTAAATTTTTCATTTTACATTTTTCATTGGTTCTATTTTTTCATACATCGGATATTCCGATTCCCATGTCGGCAAATTCCTGTCAAATTTATCAAGAAAAAACCTCGCGATAAAAAACAGAATTATAACAATAGCATAAATAATGCCCAAAACTTTAAGATGCCACTTCCAACCGGGACGCCACGGTGTATATGTTAAATCGGCGGAGCAACTTTTGCAAAACTTTGCAGAATCCTTGTTTTCAAACTGACAGTTGTAACATTTTATCATTTTAGTACCTCGCATAAAAAAATTTTCAATTCGGAAAGTTTTATTGAATTTGCACCGTCCGACAATGCCATCTTGGGATTGGGATGAACCTCCGTAAAAAGAGCGGACGCGCCGACGGAAATTGCCGCTTTTGACAGAGGAAGTATAAATTCCCTCTGACCGCCGGTTTTGTCGCCCAATCCTCCGGGAAGTTGAACCGAATGGGTGGCATCAAAAACAACGGGATAACCAAAATCTTTCATCACAACGATGGAACGCATATCAACAACCAGGTTATTATACCCAAAAAAAGTCCCCCTTTCCGTCAGTAAAACCCTTCTGTTGCCTGTCGACTCCACTTTTTCCACTGCATTTTTCATATCAAAAGGGGAAACGAACTGTCCTTTTTTTATGTTGACAACCTTTTTTGTTTTTGCAATCGCTATTAATAAGTCCGTCTGACGGCATAAAAATGCGGGGACCTGAATTATATCAGCAACCATGGAAACAGCCGTCACGTCTTTTACGCAATGAACATCAATCAAAAGCGGAATATTATACTTTTTTTTCACCCTTGACAAAATTTCAAGTCCTTTTTTAAGTCCGGGACCTCTGAATGATTTTATGGAAGTTCTGTTAGCCTTGTCGTAAGATGCCTTGAATATAAAAGGAATTTTTAACTGCCCCGTTATTTTTTTTATTCCTTCGGCGAGGTCAAAAACCATTTTTTCGTTTTCAATTACACAGGGGCCCGCAATAAGCACCGTCGGATTTTTCCCGCCGATTTCAATATTTCCGATTTTTATTTCCTTAACCATTTTTTTACCTTTTCTAAATCACTTTTAGTATCAACGCCTATCGTTTTATATTTTGTTTTTGCGACATAAATTTTATGACCGTTTTCCAAAATTCGCAGTTGTTCAAGTTTTTCCGAAAGTTCAAGCGGCGTTTGTTTCATCCGGGCAAATTTCAGTAAAAATTTTTTTTTAAAGACGTATAACCCGATATGTTTTAAGGAATTCGGCAAAGACAGCCGTGAAAAATAAATCGCAAAATTATTCTTATCCAAAATCACCTTGACATTATTCGGATTGGTTTTTTCCTTTCCATTTTCAAAATCCGTCGCAACGGTGGTAACCTGAATGCTTTTATTTTTTATAAGCGGCTTGATAGCAGCGTCAATAATTTCCGGTTTTATCAGCGGTTCGTCACCCTGTATATTTACGACAATATCACAATTGATTTTTTTTACGGTAAATGCAAGACGGTCAGTACCGCTGTTGCATTTAGGCGTCATAACAACTTTGGCGGCGAATGTCCCGACACAATCAAAAATCTTTTTATCATCGGTGGCAATAATGACTTCGTCCAAAAATTTTGATTTCAAAGCCGCTTCATAAACCCATTGAATCATCGGTCTGTCTAAAATTTTGACAAGCGGTTTGCCGGGAAAACGTGTTGAATTATAACGAACGGGTATAACGCCAATAATTTTCATCTTCTCGTTTTTTCATTTGACGAAATGAGAAAGTGACTCTTTCAACTCTTTTTTTGAAACAGTAGCAGTACCTAATTTTCCGACTACAATGCCCGCTGCATAATTGGCTAATTTTGCCGCGGAAATCTGCGATGCACCGCAGGATAAAGCAAGCGTTAAAACGGCAATCACGGTATCGCCGGCCCCGGTTACATCAAAGACCTCTTTTGCTGTCGTCGGTATATGGGTGATTTTTTCTTTTTCAAAAAGCGTCATTCCGTTTTCACCCTGAGTAATTAAAACGGAACGGCATTTAAGTTTTTTTAGTATTTTTTTTCCGAGGTTTTTAAAATCATTTTCGTTTTTTAATTTGGCTACACCCATTCCAATTATCGCTTCGTGAATGTTGGGGGTCAGGCAATCAACGAATTTGTATCTTGAAAAATTTTCAATTTTGGGGTCGACGGTAACGAGTTTTTTATATTTTTTGGTTAGCCGTATAATTTCAGATATTACTTTTTGCGTTACAACACCCTTGCCATAATCCGATATCAAAACGGCATCGGACACGGGTATTTTTTTATTTATGAATTGCATAATTTTTGCCGACATCAACGGGGAAAGTTCACATACCGTTTCTTTATCAAATCTTACGACCTGCTGGTGCCCCGCTATAACACGGGTTTTAATTGATGTTTTTATTGCCTTGTCCGTGAAAATCCCGCCGGTATCAATGTTTTTTTTATTAAGTTCTTTTAGTAAAATTTCTGCAGCATAATCATTGCCGATACGCCCGGCAACCGAAACGCTGCCGCCGAGTGAAATTATGTTATTAGCTACATTTCCCGCTCCGCCCAAGTTATATATTTCATCCTTGACTTCAACTACGGGCACGGGCGCTTCCGGAGAAATTCTTTTTGATTCACCGCGTATGAATCTGTCAAGAATTAAATCTCCGACTATGAGCACTTTCGCTTTCGGAAATTTTTCCAATATATTATTCAAACTCATAGTAGAAATTGTACAAATTTATTTGAGGAAAGTCAATAACGAGATTTTTTTGTTCGGGCAGGTTAAAAACAAGCGAATAAATTAAAACTTTATACTGAACGAAACTCTATGCGTATTGCCTAAATCACCATATGGCACAAATGCGTAGTCGGTGGAGAAATTAAGTATTCGCAGTCCCAACCCGCCGCCGAAACCGGAAAAACCAGAGGCGTCCATTTGTTCACTTGTTGATTTGTTCATTACTAAATAGCCCGCACGCAACGCTAATATATTTATCGGTGTATACTCCGTCCCGAACGATACTTCCGTCTTGTTGTCTATTATTTTTCGCTTTATGTCAAACGCAAATGTCACCGCTTTTTTGAATGTGTATCCCAGCCCCACCGTCGCAGTAAGCGGTAAATCGTAACCTTCAGAGATAAATGTCATCTTTGGACCGAGATTCTGGAACGAAAAGCCCACGGTAAGATTTTTTATTGCCGTATTGTAGAGTGTCCCCAAATCAATCGCTACACCCGTCGCTCTTTCATCCTCTATCTTCTGCTGTATGAGTTTTATGTTTGTCCCAAGTTTTACTTTTTCATTCATTTTTTTTGAATAAGAAATAGTCGTAGCAACATCATACGCAGCAAATGATTCTGTCTTATTCCTGTTCTCGTCCCTGCCTTCAAGTTTGCCTTGTGTTAGTGCCACAACGCTTATTCCTATCGTGCTATTCTGTAACGGGAACGCTCCTGCAAAAAAGTCGTGTTTAATATCTGAAATCCATTCTGTATGTTGGGCTGTTATCTCGTTTCTGTTTAACTGTGATAATCCGGCAGGATTGTAACTGATTGCGTTTGCGTCATCTGCCACTCCGACATACGCACCGCCCATAGATATCGCCCGGGCGGATGTCCCGATGTTTAAGAAACTGGCACCAGTGTTAGCAGGCAAGAGAGTATAGACAGTAGGAAGTAGGAAAACAACAAAGATAAATAATAAATTCTTTTTCATAAGCCGACACCTCATTTGATTATCGCGCATTTCCCCTGCACCTTTATATCGTGATAGCCATTTTTCTTCGCTCTCACAAGATATATATATACACCACTGGCGATGTTGGATATGTCCCAGTTATATTCGTAGGCGTATTTGCCGTTTATTGTTTTGTAATTGCTTCCCGATATTTCCGCCGAATGAACCAGTTCGCCGGCAACATTGTAAATACGGACTTCCAGTATGTCGGCAAGTCCTACTTCTATGTGGAGCGTCGGGCATTTACCTCGTTTCGCAGGATTCGGATAGGAATACACCTCACCGAGAACAAAATCAGATACCGGTGGAGCGGGTTTGGGTATACCCACAGCAAGCATCGGCGGTTGCGTGTAGGTTGCGCCGACTATCTTTCCCTGTCCGCCCACACTGACCGTTTTACCGAACACGTTACTCAAAGTTATCCCCTGCCCGCTTATTGATATATCGCTTGACGGAGCATATATTATCCCTTTCATCTCGCCTTGTCCGCTTATCGTTACCGGCTCTGTTGTATTGCAGTAGATTATCAAATTATATGGATTTGCTCCTGAATAACGGACTTCGCTCTGTCCTGAAACCTGTATCTTGCCGGTGCAGAATATCCTTACCACACCGTTAAGATACAACTTTGTCTGTCCCGAAAGATTTATTCCCGCTAAATAATATGTCCCTGTGGTTATGATTAAAACATCTTGTCCGCTTAATGTAAGAATTCCGTTGACAAGTGCGGTTTTGCCTTTCTGCGTTTTAGGAATGTTTGAGTTGTCGTTGTTCTGTGATACCTGCGTTTGAAGTGATGCTAAGTCAATTGCACTTGTGCTTATGGCAGTTGCATTCTGAATTATCGTGCCCGTTATGATGCTTTGTCCTGTAAGGGTTATGCTGCTTGCGAATACATCGCCGTTTATAAATGCCTGACCGGATAATTTTACATTACCGTTGCTTCTTGCATTTCCGTAGACCTTGCCTTGACCGTTAATTTTTATCTCATCTACTCCGAATACGGCATACTCGCTGATATACACAACATTGAGTTTCAACAACTTCGTTGTCTCCATATTTTGGACGTTGTCTATGCTCCGGTAGTCAATCGTGTGTGAACCCTCTGTTAAAGTGAATGAACTGACATATTTCACAAAATCAGAACCATCAATTGAGTATTGTATTTCATCTACTCCGCTGGATACATTATTTGAAACAGGGTCGGTTGCCGTAATCAGTATCGGTGTTCTTGGCGAAATGTATGTCTCACCGAATGCCGTATATTTCGGAGTGCCTATAATAATATCCGTGATTGGTGCTGTATTATCTACATAGAGCGTTATTTGTTTCACCGATTCGGTATTATTCACATTGTCGGTGCTGTAATACTCTACTGTATGTATTCCTTCCATCAATGTAAACGTATATGTTGACGGTATGTTTTGGAATTCTCCGGCATCTATCCTGCACTTTGTGTATGAAACTCCTGATGCAACGCCTAACATTTCGGGGTCTATCATTGTGAACCCGATTACACTCGCCGGTGTGATGTATGTTTTACCGTCTGATGTATGTTGTATCCCGTTTATTGTATGCTGCGTAACCGGCGATGTGTTGTCCACATTGACATTAAATGTCTTTACTGATTCCGCATTGCCGAGTTTGTCTATTGCTCGGTAGGTTATCGTGTGTATCCCCTCCGTTAACGTTATGCTTGTTGTGTAAATAGTGAAACTGCTTCCGTCAATTGAATATTCTATTTTTGATAAACCGGATGCCACTTCGTTAATAACAGGGTCTTCTGCACTTATAATATATTTTGTATCTATTGAGGCATACAATTTTCCGTCGGATGATGTGTATTGTTTTCCGTCGGATATTGTTAATGCAGAAACGGGTGCGGTATTATCCAGTTTTACCGTCGTTGATTTTATTGTTTCCCAGTTTTCTACATTATCTATGCTCTGATAATTGATCGTGTAAATTCCGTCTAAACCTGTAATGTTAAACTGCTGGATGTAAATACTCCAAAACTGATTATTGATATTATACTGGCTGTATTTTGCGCCCGACGGTATTATTCCGCCATCTATCGGACTTAGTGCAAAAATAGTATTTGATGTGATGTAATTGTCGTATTTGGGTTCTGATGATGACATCGCCGTCTCGGGCGGTGTTATGTCTAATATGACTTTTATACTCTTTAGCTGCTCGGTATTATTGACATTATCAGCAGAGTAATAATATATCGTGTGCTCACCTTCGTTAAACATTCCCAAATCAAATGCACCGGCATATAACTGCCAAGCACTGTTATCTATTTTATATGCAATAGATTTTACTCCTGACGGTGTTATGCCGCCATCTTCTGCCGATAATGATATTGGCGAATAGTTGTTTATCCAGATTTTTCCATCTGCTGCATATTTCGGGCTGCCGATGCTGACGCTTGTTGCCGGCGGGGTATTGTCTACTATCACTTCTACCGATTTTTCCTGCTCAGGATTGTTTAAGTTGTCTGTACTTCTGAAATATATTGTATGCTCGCCCTCAGGCAGGGTAGTAAGGCAGAATGTAGAAAGGTAAGCGGTGTAGGAATCGTCGTCAATTTTGTATTCCATATTTTTTACTCCGCAGCCGCTATCCGTTGAAATTAGTGTTATCGCCGTGCTTGATGTAATCCAGATTTTTTCGTCACTTACATATTTCGGCTCGGCAATTGTAACCGCTGTAACCGGCGGTGTGGTGTCCAATTGGACAGTCAACGTTTTGTATGTTTCCAGATTATCTAAATTGTCGGCACTATAGTAAACAATTGTATAACTTCCATTCGGTCCCGTCAGGTTAAACCCCGTTGTATAGTTTGTCCATTGTCCGTCATTTATCCTGTATTCGGTGTATTTTACGCCGCAAGGAATTATTCCGCCATCAGTTGCTGAAAGTATTATCGCTGTCTCTGAACTTATCCAGAGTTTACCGTCACTTGTACATTGTGGCGATGACACAGTTATTTCTGTTACAGGTGCAGTGTTATCAACCGTTAAATTTAATGTTTGTGACTGCTCTGTATTGCCTATAATATCAACGCTGTAATATGTTACCGTGTGAGAACTTTCTATTGGAACTGTAAATGATGTTGTGTAAACCTGCCAGTCGCCATTGTCTATCCTATATTTTGTCTCTTTTACTCCGAGACCTTTGCCATCTTCAACATTTATTAAATCATCAGTTGCATTCAATGTAATCAAAGTTCCGCTGGTTATATAATTATCATACTTTGGATTACCAATGGTTAACGCCGTCCTCGGCGGCTGTATGTCATGTATCACTTCAAACTTTACCGTCTTTGAGGAAACGTTGCCTATCCAATCCTTCGCATTTATCGTAAGTGTCCAGAACCCGTCGTCTATCGTCAGCGGCTCTATTTCATCACCGATATTTATTGCCATCGTCGTGCCGTCTTCCAAATCGGTCAGGTAAAAACTGTATTGCGGGGCAGGGTCGGTGTTATCGGTAACCGCAAAATCTATCTTTATTTTATCAACGGTTGCCACGTATTTTTTATTTTCCACAAGCGAATTTATCACAATCTCCGGTGGCTTTATATCGATTAACACCACAAATAACGACAGCGAAGTTATCTCTACTTTTATCCAGTTTTCAGTTGTATTTTGCTCCAATTTAGTTAGAGGTTGCCAGCCACCAATATTTTCGTCATACTTATAGACATTAAGCGTCTCTTCACCATATGGCGGGTCAATGTAATAGAATGTCAAACCCGCTGGTTTTGAAAATACTGTACCAGTGGGACCAAAATCATATAGAGATGAAAATGTTCCAAAACCCGAATCAGTCGCTGTTGAAATCGCTATTGTTGCTTGTTCTGTTGTGGTGCTTTCTATGTTGATAAAAACATCTGTTGTTTTACCTTCCAATGTTGCAAATTCATAAATTAAAGAAACTAAACCATCTGTGCTTTCTGATACAGCATATGTCTTTGTATTTGCAGTATTTGATGGTTCCGACCAGTTCCCCGCTTCATCACAGGTCATAACATAAAACCAGTAAGTTGTATTGTTTGCTAATCCTGTAACTCTATAATTCTCTAACTTCCCATGGGTTGTATTCGTTGACCAAACAATCTCGGTTGATGCCACCGGATAAACATTACTATAAACAATTTTGTACTTTCCACCGACTATATTCCATTGATTTCCGTCATTTCCAGGTGATGTCCATACAAGTGTTATCTCTCTCAATCCGGGTCCGGCATACGCTACCAGATCAGTTATATCTGCCGGCGGAAGTGTATTGGGCCAGGGGGACACAAGATATGGTTCATAAGTAATTTTACCGACATTCGAGTTATCATAAAAATCATATATATGCTGAGAAATAATTTCTTTATCATCAGTCCCCCACCAGTTGTTCTCGGCATCTAATGGTATTGATGATTGCCAGTTAACGTCATAAGGTGCATTACCAAATATGTTGTTGTCGGCAAAGAGTAATTGAAATTTATTTTCACTACTCACTGCTCCTGTTATCCCGGAATTTTGATTCCCCGTTATCGTATTTCCCATTATCTTTGCCTGATTTGTATATGATGCCACATACCAAGTTAAATTTATCCCTGCTCCCTGATTGTCCGATATTAAATTATTTGCCAGCTCACTGCTCTGCCATTCTTCTCTTATTCTTATTCCGTCATTTGTGTTCTGACTGACCTGATTATTTGTAATTTTTGCGACATATATATTACGCAATTCTATTCCATATCCGTTATTTGATATTACCTTGCTATTATTTATCTCTGCCTTTATTCCATATCTACAATATAATCCTGCATATTGATTATGAGTTATCACACAATTATTTATCTTCACATCTCCTATGTCGCATAAACTGGCATATATTCCACAATTCTGATTTCTTGTTATAGTGCTGTTTATTATCTCCATACTCCCGCCGCTGCTGAAATAAATACCATACGCGCCATTGTCGGAAATTACACTGTCTTCAACAGAAATAATTGCATGATTTACCATAATGCCGTTGTAGGTATTGCTGCTGATTACACATCCTTTGCTCAACGGATTTATAGGCGTCGTAAGCGTAGAATCGTAAGACCTATTTATTCCGTAATAATTCCTCGCTATCAAACAATTCTCTATACGCGGCGAAGCATTATTGAGAGTTATTCCTGATTCGGCATATTCTATCGTCGCATGTTTTATGATACTTGTATTATCGTCACTTGAGTCGTTAAATACTATCCCTATCCATTTGCCCGGTATGGGATTTATGGATTGCGATGTGAAAAGTATCTTTCGGTTCTCCGTACCCTGCGATACTAATGCGCCATTTACCGTCAATGATCTGGATGTCCTGACCCATATATCAACGCCGGGTTCTATGGTAAGTGTAACACCGGAATTAACCGTAACATTATCTTTTACTACATATATCCCAGGATATTTCCAGATTGTATTCGTTGTAATTATGCCGGAAACTTCCGTTACGGGAATCAATCCGGGAGTATCCGGCGGCACTTCCTCGCAGAAAGAAGTCAGATAAGGCGTATATTCAACTCGTCCTAAACTTGGGTTATCTGCATAATGATAAATCGCCGACTCTATTGATTCGGCGTCAGTCGTCCCCCACCAGTTGTTCTCGGCGGACAGCGGCATTGACGATTGCCATGAAAGATTGTAAGGCGTATTTCCCGTGATGTTGTTATATGTGCATTTCAACTGAAACTTTGTAGAATCACTATTGGTTAGCGCTCCTACTATTCCAGAATTACGGTTATTCATTATGGTATTGCCCATTATGATGCTACGGTCAAACCACGATACCACATCCCAACCTAAATAAATTCCCGCACCGTGATTGTCCGAGATTAAATTATTCAATATCTCGGCATTGCGCCAACTGTAATTATACCTCAGTTGCAATCCATCGGAACCATTATTACTAATCCGATTACCTACCACCTTCGCCCAACTAACATAATACAGTCCAATCCCATATCCATTATTGGATTCTACTTTATTTTGTTCTATCTCTATATTATTTGATACTCCTTCTCCACCTCTAATATAAAGACCCTGGTCGTTAAAATTTATCGCCGAATTATTGACTTTTACATCTCCCCCTGCACTCATATTTGCGTAAACACCATAATAGTTATGACTTATTACTGAACTACTGATTTCCACATCCCCACTATTGCAATTCATACTCGCATAAATACCATAGCTATTATTGTAAGTTACGGTGCTTCTTAATATGTTCATTGCCCCACCGCTACTATAATAAATACCGTAACCCCCATTGCCGGAAATTATACTGTCTTCCACAGAAACAATCGCATGGTTTATCCAAATGCCATATTCGGTATTGCTGCTGATTACACATCCTTTGCTCAAAGGATTAAGCGGCTGAGAGAGAGTGGTATCATATGCCCTTCTTATCCCTGTATAATTTCGGGAAATAAGACAATCCTCTATACGCGGCGAGGCATTATTGAGCGTTAGACCAGTCTCCGCGTATTCAACGGTCGCGTGTTTTATCAAACTTATATTGTCATTACTTGCGTCGTTAAAAATTATCCCTGGCCATCGTCCGGGTCTAAGGTCTTCTATTCTTTGCGATGTGAAGACTATTTTCCGCTCTTCTGTTCCGCTGGCAACTAATGCTCCGTTTACTGTTAATCCTCTATATCCCATGGCCCTCACCTCAACCCCAGGTTCTATGGTAAGGGTTACTCCTGGTTCAACCGTAATATCACCACTTATCACATATATCCCGGGATATTTCCAAACCATATTCGCACTGATTACTCCTGAAACCTTCGTCACGGGCGCCAGTATGGGAGCATCTGGAGGTATCGCCTCACAGAATGAAGTCAGCCAGGACTCATATTTAACCAGTCCCAGAGCAGAATTGTCCTTATAATCATAGATAGCATTTTCTATTACCTCTGGGTCTGTTGTACCCCACCAGTTATTTTCTGCTTCTAATAATACGGAAGACAGCCAGGAAACTGCATAAGGCGAGTTTCCGACTATGTTGTTGTATGCACATTTCAGTTGCCCTCTTTCATATATGCCTGTTACTTCGCCCACCATCCCTGAATTACGATTACCTATTATGGTATTGCCCAATATACTTAAATGGTCCTCTGAATATACCGCTCCTGTTAAATAAACACCCGAGCCAAGATTATCTGAAATCAAATTATTCAGCACCTCAATGTTTTGCCAATAATTCTTTATCCGCAATCCATCGGAACCATTACAACCAATCCGGTTGTCCGCCACTTTCGCAACACCAAGCCAGTCAAGAACAATCCCGTATCCATTGTTGGATTCTACTCTGTTCCGGCTAATCTCCGATTTCCCTTCTTCTCCTCTAACATAAACTCCAACTTCATTAAAACTTACCGACGAACTACTGATTTTAACACTTGCACCACTGTGAACATATGCATAAATACCATATCCCTGATTATACGACACAGTACTTTTTGATACACTCATCGCCGCACCGCTGCTGAAACGAATACCGTAAGTCCCATTATCAGTAATCACACTGTCTTCAATGGAAACAATTGAATTCTGTACTTGAATACCGCATGCTGTATTGCTGCTAATTACGCATCTCTTACCCAATATTGTCGATGTTACAATACCAGAATCGTAGAATTTCTTTATTCCGTTTAAGTTTTTAGTTATCAAACAATCCTCTACACTTGCAGAGGATTTGTATATATCTATTCCAGTTTCCGCATACTCAACAGTCGCATGCTTTATCACATTGTCACCGCTTGAGTAATCAAAAACTATCCCTATCCACTTCCCGGGAACGGGATTTGTATCAGCAGATGTAAAAATTATCTTTCTTTCTTTCGCGCCACTAGCAACCAGAGTTCCAGAACCTTCCATACGAAGTTGTGTGGCATTCTGGAATTTTACTATAACACCTGATTCTATGGTTAAAACAGCACCCGGTTTTACAACCACACTGCCTATAACTGTATACACCCCGGGATATTTCCAAACCGTATTCTGGGATATTATTCCGGAAACAGAAACGAAAAACGGTTCAGACGCCGGAATAAAAATTGTTGCTACCGACGAATATCCGCTTTCGTTCCCCGATTTGTCAAAAGCACTGATGCAATAATTGTAAGTGGCGCCTTCTAAAACTGTTTGGTCAATATAATATGTGGCGGACTTGCTCAATGTCGTAAGAAACTCCTCATTGCGATAGACCCTGTATCCGTCAAGGTCACCTTCCTGATTTGGCGTCCATGATAAGTGGACAACTATTTTATTATCCGCCAATCCGGTGGTGGCAGCGAGATTTTCAGGCACAGCAGGCGAAATATCTGGGGTTATTACAAAATTTTGATCTTCATAAGATGTATCAATTGCAGGATAATTTCTATTTGCCGGATTAAATTCATACCCTAATTTCATCGGCGTAACAATATAGTTGGCCTTCACCAATCGGCTAAACTCATATCAACCGCTGCTATCCGTTAAAGTATATAATCCTTCTACATCGCCGGATAATTCTACACGTACATCGCTTATACCAATACCATTAGAATCTTTAACATAACCTTTGATGTAATATTTTAGTCCAATATTCTTACTCGGACCGTTTTCAGGATAACCTACTGCTGATAAGAGTCCATTGTAAATTCCTGCTCGGTCGGTAATGTAAGCAACAGCATTCCAAATATCTTCATCTGTGTAAGTACGGGGACTATGAGAAGCAGCAGAACCCACCGATACTGTTTCTCTCACCCAATATGCCCAGTGATTAGGCGAATTACTTGTCCAGGCAGGACTAAATTTATCCCTTATTGTTGGAACATTTCTGAAAGCATCCGTGCAAAAACCTCTCAGCATATATATACAACCGGGTTTCCCGCTTGTAATATCTCCAACAGCCATATCCTGATAGTCACCTAAAGCATTTAATATATATCCCATGAAATTGAGAGCAAATTGTGGTGTATAATTGAGAAATTCTAATGAACCATCACCATATACATTCCCACCACCATAAAAGGTGTAATCAGTTCCTTCTTTCTGTTTCGCCTCTTCTTCAGTTGGAAAATGATATATATTGGCAATAGAGTATTGACCAAAAGGGTAGTTTAAATTTTTTTCGCCGCCACGGTCTGTTGTATGAGCATAATAACCTAAATTGCCTGTATTATCACCTGTCCCAGGTCCAATAAAAGTAACGTGTTGATATGGATCAGTTTCATCATCTCCATAAATAATCGCATCATATTGACTTATTTTTATAACATCTTCGAGTTTCCTTCCAGCCAATTCATCTTTCGTTATAGTCGTTTTTTCCCAGTGAGTAAATTCTAAAAACTCGTTCATACCATCAGCATTGATTATTGAGTTCTCGTTATTCATCCAGTTGGAGTTTGACAAATATGACCGAAATTGACTTAAATCCTGTCCACCAGCCATTAAAATCTGTGAAAAAAAATTGGAACAATTTTTTCCCCAGTAATAATTTTTGTATATATATGCAGGATCTTCAAGATTATCAGGAATACCATCTTTGTCGTTATCAGGGCCAGCATTCCACCATCTTTTCGCGTATTCAAACTCCGCATTCCTATCGGATGCAAAACTACTGTTATTCAAAAGAAATAACAGTAAAAATATCGTCGTTGAATAGACTTTTATTTTATTCATTTCTATTTATTCATTTCTATTTTTTCTAAAAAATTTATTGCCTTCCGCTGGATTTCAGTATCATCTGCACTTTGGGATATTTCACGAATTATAGACAATATTTTTTCTTTTTCTACGTTTTCTGGATTTAGCCAAGACCAATATCGCATCACAGCGCCGTACCTTACAATCTCATCCTTATCATTAAGAAGTTCTGTTAATACTTTTCTTACCATCGGTTTTTCTTCTTCAGGTATTGGATACATCCAAGGTTTATATCCAAGCATAATCATCCTAATATTTACAATTGCATTAAAACAGTTGGATCTTATTTTAATATCCTTTTCTTTTTCATACGCCTTCCTTAACGATGGTATTGCTGATAGGTCACCTATACTACCTAATGCTTCTGCAACACATTTTCTTACTTCCCATGAAGCTGCCTTATTTGGTGTTCCCTTGTCGTTTATGTCATACTCTAACAATATTTTTGTTAAAATAGGGACTGCCCGTGAATCTCCTGCACGCCCAAGATCCAAAATAGTAAATTCTCCAGCATACCCCAATGTTTTCTCATTAAATCCTTTTTTCAATTTTTTTATGTTTTTTTCCACACAAGACATAAGTTTCTTTCTTTCCTCTTCCCTTTCTTCTTTCTCTATTTTTTCTACCAATAATTGATATCGCTTCTTATCAACTTGTTCCAGAAGTTCATTCCTTCGTTTTTTTTCTTCAGGTGTTAATCTTCCTGTTCCTCCGAGCGGTCTGGATGCCTTTCGCATATATCTCTCTAATTCCTCATAAATATCAACCGTAGTTGTGCTTTTTATGACACCCTTTTCTTTTTGTTGTTGATAAACCTCATAAGCATTTTTTTTCTCTTCTCCAAAAATACTATTTGTTAATACCATCCAACCTAAAATCAAAATTATTTTTCTCATATCTTTTCAACCTCCGGCTTTAATTTTTTTCTCACCCCGTTTAGAGATAGGGGAATAATGGGGACGGAGCACATTATTCAATCTGAAATACCGGCCCCGTCTTAAAACTTGCTTTTTACCTTTTAATTAGCTCCGTCCCCATTACCTTCCTCACTCATTTTTCCAATGTTTCATTAGCTTTCTCTCTAACAAATTTATTTTTATCATTAACAAGCTCTTTAATTATAGATATTGCCTTTTTATCGCCAATATTTTCCAAATATCTGATTGCTTTTGATCGCTCAGGAAAATTTACTTCAGGATTACGCGCAATCTCAACAATAACCGGAAAAGCAATTGATTTTTCACCAGATTCACTCATTATAAAAGCCGCTTTTAAACGTACAAAAGGTTCTTTATCATGCAAAGCTTCTCTTATAACTGATTTTGATTCCTTTGTGCCTTTCTTATATAAAACTTCCATAGCACTAATGATACTCATTTCTATAACTCCCCGAGTCGTATAGGCAATACCGTCTTCAATATCTACTTTCCACTTTTCTATATCTTTCCTTCTGACAAAATCAATAAGTGTAGAAAAAGAAACTTCTTTTTCTCCTAAATCAACTAAGACTTCTGCAATTCTTTTCTTTACCAACATATCTTCTTCGTTTTTTAAGGCAGTAATTAAATCTGGTATAACAGATTTCTCACCTATAAGTTTCAAATTGCTCACGGCACTTGTTCGAATGAGAGGATTCTTATGTTTTTTCACTACTTCAACCAAAACTTTCACTACATCAGGTGCAATAGATGTTAATTTTTCTTCAGGTTTTCTGACACTTCTATATTTAATGGGAAAGCCTGGCGCGTCTGCTGCCATGTCAGTAACTTGGAATAAATTATATTCACCTAATATGGCGTTAATTTGAATTTGAATAATCCTATCATTTTTAGACATGTTGTTTTTTATAAATTCAACACCTGACCTGAGCCATTCTTTTGCTTCAGGAGTTAACGGGTCTCCTGGCTTCCAGGGCATTGTTACTCTTTGTTCATCTTTTAATCTTCGCTGCCTTTTTAAAGCTTCTTTTTTTTCTTCTGAAATCTTTTCCGTCCCGTCCTGCCCACTTTCCATATCCGCACCTTGCTGGTCTGCCTTTTTTGGACTCTCACCCCAGCACAACCCGACACCGCCTACCAAAACCAAACCTACCAAAATCAAAATTATTTTTCTCATATTTTTTTCAACCTCCGGCTTTTATTTTTTTCTTGTTTTATCATATTTTTTAAAACAAAAAGCCAAGTTACTGAAACTAATCGAATTGCTCTTTTGAGCAACATCAATTATCTTTCGGTAACCCGGCTGACTTTTATTTTCGGCAACTCGGCGAACTCTTAAAAAGTCCCGTAGCTTTGCGTCCCCGCTTCACAGCGGTCCCGATTTCATCGGGAGGTCTTCCTCAGACCGTGTGCCTTTATCGGTGATAACTTTAATAAAAAATAAAAGAACAAATAAAAAGCCCCTGATTTTTGCATCAAGGGCTTTTGGTTAAAGCGGAGTATCTACTGCATAAAAGAACACCGTTAAAAATCTATGAGGACACTTTGTCATAGGTACTCCGGTAACTGCTCTTTTTCCAACCGCTATAAGTATAAAGTATTTTAGGCGTTCTGTCAAGCACTTTTTGCACTTTCGGAAAATTTTTATCTTTTCAGATATTTTTTACCGTCAGAAATTGCAAACTTTCCTACGCACTGCCCTTTGCGACAATGCCTTTTGTTTCCAGCATGGTCGGGCCATCCGAATCTTTGCGTGCGGCGTTGATGTCCGCATACTCAACGATAGTAACCGTATTCCATCCCAGAAACATCAGATACCGTTTCAAGCAACGAACGGTACAGGAGCGGGAGCATAATTTCGTGGTGGCCGATGAAGTAAAAACCGTTGTTTCCGGCAGGACGGGACACGATATTTTCAAAAGCGCGGTACTGGTAATTCATATCAAAATTAGCAGCGGTAAAATTTTTTACTTTATATCCGAGATTTCTGGAAAGATTCAATGCTTTAAGAAAAACTTCGGGAAGTATGACTGCGGAACCGAAATTAAGTATTACGCCGCCTTCAAGTTTTGATACAATTTCCGAAAATTTCAGAAAATCATTGTAGGAAGTTTTTCCCCAACTTGCTCCGTCGCACTCCGGATGCTGGTAAATTATATCAGTTCCGATACCTACATGAACCGTCGCGGGAAGTTTTAATTTATACGCATTGCCCAAAATACTTTCCTTATAAAACTTCAGTTTTTTTTCATTTATTATTTTCCCAATTGACTCACCAAGTCCTAAATTTTTTTTGGCACCTTTTTTTACCTCTTCGTTTATGAATCTGCCCGTCTCAAAAGTCATCCCGAATTTTCCATTCTGCAATTGTTCGGCAACATCTTCAGATGTTTTTCCGCAATATGAAATCTCAAAATCATGTATAACTGACGCTCCGTTTGTTGCGATTGCCGTAATGATATTTTTTTTCATCATATCAATAACAAATCGGGAAAGCCCGCATTTAATTATATGCGCCCCGAACATAAAAATTACGGGTTTTTTATTTTTTCTTGCGACAATAATTCTTTTTACAAGTTCTTTGAAGTTTTTCCCGGCGAGTATGTCGGGAAGAGTTTTTAGAAATTCTTTTTCGGCGGGATTGGCAAACATACTTAACCGCACCTTGCTTTTTCTTTTCGCCAGCGGGTATCTTTTTACATTTTTAAGGTTTAACATTTTCGCCCTCCGTGTTTAACTCTGCAACGATTGAACCGACGGAAATCTCCGAACGCATTTTAACCGGTATGTGATGTTCGTCATCGGTAAGCCATATTAAAACTTTTCCTTTCTGCATAAACAACCCCGCATCCTGCAAATCCGGCTCAACTATAATTGTTTTGTATTTTTTCCCGCCGATTTTAATTTTTTCTCTATCGTGAGATATTACTTTCATTTTGTAATTTTTTTTGTTTGAATTGACACTTAAAGTAAAAATATCTTTGGGTTTAATTTCCTGCATCCGCACCCAGTAAAGGGAGGCAAGAACATCTAAAACATTTTCCGGGATTTCAAAACTTTCACCTTTGTTGTTTGTAGCCAGATGTTTATCTTGGTCGTAATCGGTTCTTTTGGCTCTTTTATATCTACCTTCGGAAATGTGCTGTTCAAAAGCAATTGAGCGAAATTTTTCCGCATCAACCCATGAGTTTGTAAAGTCCCTTACCTTAAAAAACACATCAAAAAATGGCGCCGACTTTGCTTCGGAATAAATATGATATGCCTTTTTTCCGCGATAGTCCACGATGCCTTTTATCTCAAGCGTGCCATAACCCACTTTTACAAACTTCCAATATACATCATAGACAAGTTTTTCTTCGACCGGCAGTTTTTTGTTTTCTGAAAAACACGGATAACACAGAGAAAAAACACAGAGAACACAGAAACCAATCTGCGCTAATCTGCGAAACCAATCTGCGCTAATCTGCATTTTTTTGTTTAACAATCCATTCTGCGCCATCTAAAATATCCTTTGCGGTGTAGTCCGCACCCTTTACATCAATTCCTGCACCTGTTAAAACAAAAACTGATTTTACCCCGGCATTTTTTGCGAGATCAATATCCGACTGCATATCTCCGACCATATAGGAATTTTTAATATCTATGTTGAGGTTTTTTTTTGCCCGTAAAATCATCCCGGGTTTTGGTTTTCTGCAACTGCAATTTTCGTCGGGGTGATGCGGGCAGAGATAAACACCGTTTATTACGGCATCTTTTTCTTTTAATTTCTTTATGATAACTTCGTTTAATTTTTTGACATCCTTCTCGGAAAAATTTCCTCTCGCTACTCCCGACTGATTGGTGATGATTATAACCTTGTAGTCCGCTTGATTTAATAATTTTATCGCAGGATATGAACTTTCCAGAATTTCCAATTTCCGCTCGTCGGCAGAATAATGCATATCTTCATTTATGGTTCCGTCTCTGTCAATAAAAACTGCCCGACTTTTGTAAAATGTCAACGCCATCAAAAACCACATAATCATCTGAATTTCAGAATCGCCATAAGTATACTCTGTCAAACCTGATAATAAAAATCCAAAAATTGAAAAAAGACAGCCGTAAATAAAAAATTTTTCTTCCTCGCTTACACATTTCGCTTTTTTTATACCATAGTAAAAATAAACCGAAAATAAATACAAGAAGGCCAGAAAACCGATAATTCCTCTCTCAACCAGTATATGTATAAAAGTACTGTGCAGATGGGAAAGTTTGTAAAATTCTTTTGAGAAATTCAATTTTTGATAGTAATACGGATAAACTTTTTTTATATTTTTTAATCCCACTCCTAATAACGGGTAATCCTTGAAAATTTCAAAAGATGTTTTCCACATTGTTATGCGGACCGGGTCGTTAAAATCGGTCGCTCTTTTAAGAATACTCCTGCGTATATCCATAAATATATTTGAGATTACAACCAAAACTGAAACCGTAACAATGATATAAACCAAATTTTTTAACCGTTTGATATACATCAAAAAAATTGTGCCCATAAGTATAGCCGTTGATATCCAAACCATCCTCACATAACTAAAAAATATGCCTAAAAAAATGCTGACGAATAAAATTATAGGATAAAAAAACTTTTTCTTTGAATGTAAAAGCAAAAATATACTTACGGGCAATGCCATCAGCAATCCTTCCGAATATGTCTGTGCCCAGGAACGCGTGCCGTGAGCACGGAAATTAAATAAACTGAAAAGCCGGACTTTTGCAGGCAAATAATCCCATACATATAAATTGTTTCCTATCAGATACTGTAAAAATCCCAGAAAACCCATTACAGCGGATGATATTAAAAATACATACATTATTTTTTTGGCGTGATTAAAATTTTTCACATTTGAAAAGACAAGAAAAAAGATGAAAAATAACATATTTCCGTTAAGACCTTTTACGCTCCTTCTAAAATCAAGTCCGAACATAGACGAGATAACCGCCGAGCAAAAGAAAATTAAAATTGCAAATGTTAATGGCGACGAAAAATCAGCAGATTTTTTCTTCACAATTTTTATTATCCATATAAAAAATAGAAATATCCAAACGGTATTTGTTGCCGCTATTGATATTGGCAAAACAAAAGCCAGAACAAAAAGTCCATAGTATAAAATTAAATCAATTTTTTTTAGCAAGATGAACCTCCAGAAAAAATTTCACTTCATCTTTTTCTTGAACTTCAAGTTTTACATCAAGCACATAACAGGGAAAATCCTCCGGTAGCCGTGTGGCGTCTTTTGCGGTCGTAACTATAACCGCCTGAAATTCCGCAGCGTCATTATAGAACTTTTTTACATCGGTATCCTTAAAAAAATAGTGGTCGGGATATTTTTTATGAACCAGCAAATTAATACCCAATTCTTTAAGTGTTGCCTCAAAATCCTCCGGGACAGCGATGCCGGAAATAGCGATAACATTTTGTCCTTTAAGCATATCCGCCTGTGTTTCACGACCGTTTCTATGAAAAATTTTCTTAACAAAATGAGCATGAAAAATCGGAGAAAAATTGTTGTATTTTTTTATGACACTTTCTATGTCTTCCAGTTTTTCAGCAGTTATTTTATCGCATCTTGTTATTATAAATGCCGAAGCCCTAATTATATTTCTTACCGGTTCCCTTAAATAGCCGGCAGGTAAAAGCATAGAATTTCCGAACGGATTGAGAGCGTTTATACAGACAATATCTATATTTCTAAAAAGATTTAAGTGCTGGAATCCGTCGTCTAACATTACCGTATCAACACCAAATTTCTCAATCGCAAAAAGTCCGGCTTTGTATCTGTTTTTGCCTACAAGCACCGGAACATCCGTAAGAGATTTTGCCATAAGATACGGCTCGTCACCGGCAAGTTTCGCTCCTAATAAAATTTTGTTGCCATCCGTTACCACTTCCGACTTCCGACTTCCGACTTCCGATTTATATCCTCTTGAAATTACACAAACTTTTTTTTTTAATTCTTTTAACAACTCGGCTATAAATATAACTGTCGGGGTTTTCCCTGTTCCACCGACGGTAATATTGCCTACAGAAATCACCGAACATGCCAATTTTCTCTGTCTGCTTTTTTTAATCTTTTGTGAAATAACAAAACCTAAATAATACAAAAACGAAAATGGGTAAAGAATTTTAAGCGGCTTCATATTTTCCTGTAAATCTTTTCGTAAATGTTTGAAATGAACGGTTTTGAATAAATTCTCAACCGGTTTCCCAGCCAGTTTTTCGGATTTCTTACTTCAACCCTTTTTAATAAATACGGATTTTGACCGGCGGCATTCAATCCGATATTCAGAGTCAAGCCCGTTAAAAATCCCGCTTCTTTTAATGCCGAAACATATAAATTGTCATACTCGCCGTAAGGATAGCAAAAATGTTTAGTTTCTTTTTTCAGATTTTCTTTAATTTTTTTTTTAGAAATTAATAAATCGTTAACCAGTTCCTCTTTTGTCGGCTGTGTTGTTGAATGTCTCGGATGCGTGTGGCTATGCGACTCAAAACTGAAAATGCCCGATGATTCCATTTCTTTCACCTGCTGCCAGTTTAGATAGCCGAGCATGCCTACACGGGAAGTTATCAAAAATACGGTCGCTTTGAAATTGAATTTTTTCAAAATCGGAAATGCTTCGGAATAATTATCCCGGTATCCGTCGTCAAAAGTCAGATGAACGGTTCTCGCCGGCAACTCTTTTTTGCCGCTGATATAATTAAAAATATCGTTAAGCGTTGCCGGAGAATAATTTTTCTTTTTAAGTGATTTAAGATTCTCCTCAAAAATTTCAGGCGTAATTTTTCCGTTTTTATTTATCGTGTGATAGCACAAAATCAGGACGGGCATATTGCCCTCACAAATTCCATTATTTTTTTGATATGTTTTTCATTGGAAAAATTTTCTGCCGTGTCCCTCGCGTTAATTGACATCGTTGCCAGTTCTTTCTTCGGTATGGATATTGCCCTGCGCATTTTATCTAAAATTTCTGCGAGATCTCTCGGATTTTTTATTACAAAACCGTTTTTACCATCTTCAAGAATCTCAGATGCACCCGTTAAAGAAGATACTATTATCGGCGTTCCGCAAGCAAGTGACTCAAGTGCCACATTCGGGAACGGGTCATAAAAACTCGGATAAACAAAAAAATCTGCCGCTTTGTAAAACTCTCTTATGTCCTGCTGCCAACCGACAAATTTTACAAAATCAGAAAGTTGTAAATTTTGAGATTTTTTCCTGAAATAAGTTTCTCTGCCTTTACCTACAACGAGCATTTTAGCATTTTTTTGCTCTTTATTCAAAAGATAAAATGCATCCAAAAGCGGTTCAAGTCCTTTAAGAAAATGATTTGATGAAACAAATAAAAAAATAAAATCAGAATCGGAAAATCCGAACATTTGTGAAATCTGATTGCGAAAAACATTTTTATTGTCAGCATTAAACTTTTTAGTATCAATTCCGTTTATTATAATTTTAATTTTTGAGCCGTCAATTTTATACGCTTCTGTCAAATCATCTGCGACAATTTTAGACGGACAGATAAAAAAATTTGTTTTCTCGTTTGTAAAAATCTTTTTCTCAATGTAAAGTTTTAGCCAGTGCGAAGGACTTAACAATCTTCGCACATATCTTAAGAATTTTCCTATAAAAGTCCTGTACTTTAAAAGTGAAATCCAAACATATTTGCTGTACACTCCGCCGCTAAGACGATATATGTCCTGATAATACACATTTCCGGTGCCGAAAATTAAATCAAATTTTTCTCTTTGAATTTCTCTTTTTGAATTAACGGCAAAACTTAAAATTTTAAGAAATGGCGGGAATGGAATTATTTTAATTTTATGAAAAAATATCTTTGGATTATTTACAATATCACATTTAGCGGCATATACGGAAACATTATAACCCTGCTCGGCAAAAAGCATCGCAAGATTTCTCATATATCTTTCTGCACCGCCGGCACTGATTATGTTCTTATGAACGATCGCTATCTTTTTGCCAGAGGTGGATTTCGCTTCACTCAACATTTTTTTTCTCCAAATACTTTAATAGTTTTTCTAAAACGGTTTCTACAGAGAGATTTTTAAGTTCTCCTTGAACATACCCATGAATACTTTCCGGTGGATGCCAACCATAAGCGCCGTTTTTATGCCCATAAATTATAAAAGACGGGGTTTTTTGGCTAACCGATATATGTGCCGGTGCTGAACTTGTGCCAATGTGAAGCGAACAGTTTTTTATAAGCGCGGCTAAATCTAGAATATCAAAATCATCGCAGAGTATATGCCGTTTTTTGCACAAAGACATCGCACTTTTTACATAATCAAGTTCGCCGGGACCCCATAAAAAAATAATTTTGGCGTTATATTTCTCCGCAAGCAAATCAGCGAGATGAGAAAACTTTTCTTTCTGCCATTGACGATATGCCCGACGGTTGGTTATATCAAGAGTGATCAAATAATTCAGTTTGGAAATTTTATTTTTATCAAAAAATTCAAGAACCTTTTTCTCGTTTTCAGCGGCAAATACTAAATCCAAATCTACGCCGTCACTTTTTACTCCTAACTCTTCAAGTATCTGGAGACGGTCGTTCACCGTATAACCCTTATCAATATATTTCGGCATAATGTTGTAGCACCAAAAACTCCACGGACGATGAAAAGCAACCCGTTTTTTAGCGCCTGAAAAAAGCGTATAATACCCGGAAATCGCCGAGTGCATAAAATCAATCACTGTGCCAAATTTTTGCGCTCTGATTTTTTTAAGCGTATGCTTATCCCAGGGAATTATCCCGGATAAATAGGGATTGTATTTCAAAATTTTCTCGGCAGGCGGGCCTGTTAAAAAATATATTTCGTTTGTCGGATTACTTTTTTTCAATGCTCTTATCAACGGTGTGGTGAGCAACACATCACCAACGGCTCTTAACATAATAATTAAAATTTTTCGCGGATCGTTATACATTTTTGATACGGTATTTAGTATCGTTATACATTTTAAACTGCCGGTATATTTTAAGTTTGATTTTACCTTCCGCCAAATTTTTGAACAATTCCGACAATTCAGTTTCAAGATCTTTTTTTTGTATTTTTAATACTTTGATTTTATCGAGAACTATTTTTTTGTGGTAACCATCCGCATCTTTGCGAACCAACTGCTCGCTCATATGATAAATCTTCAACTGTATTATGCTGATTTTATCCGCCAAACTGCCTACTGTTTCTGCCATTTTTTAATGCCTCCAAAACTGCTTCGTCTATTTTTTCAATAAGATCATTTCGCTTTTGGTTTAATTTATCTATGTTTCTCTTTGCTCTGAAAACCGTTTTAACATCATTCAGGCGGGCGTTGTCCTCTTCGTGCCATAAAAGAACATTTACCGACGACAGTTCGCTGAACAATTTTCCCAAGTTATTTCTTTTCATTTTGCAACTCCTTTAATTTAAGAAATGATATCAGTTCGTTATACGAATCCATAATAGAAATCACAGCTCCGATAAACCCGTCCAAAAATCCGAGTTTAAGAATAAAATTTCTGAAAAATTTTACGGCGGGTCTTGCTAAAAATAACCCCGTTTTTTTATTCTGGCTGAATAAATATTCCGCTTTTCTTGAAGTATAAAAATTAGACTTTTGAAGCATATCTGAAACGTCCTGATACGGATAATGAAGTATCGGGGACTTTAATTTGAGAATTTGTCCGTCAACAGAAATTTTTTCATGAACGCTTTTACACGGAAATTTTGAGAAACCCCGTCTTAAAAGCCGAAGTTGGTAATCGGGATATTTTCCGCCAAACCTTAAAAATTTTCCGAAATAGAAATTTTTTCTAGGGATAAGATAACCCTTGACTGCTTGTTGCCTGCTGCCTGCTGCCGACCGTATTTCCTCTTTCAACTTTTCCGTAACTGCTTCGTCCGGGTCAAGATACAAAATCCAGTCGCCTTTGCACTGTTCAATTCCAAATTGCTTATTGACATTAAGATTGGGGTTATTTCCTTTGTGAAATATTTTTGTTGTATATTTTTTAGCAATTTCAGCGGTCCTGTCCGTAGAAGCACAATCAACAAAAACGATCTCATCCACCCATTTTACGCTTTCAAGGCATCTTTCAATATTTTTTTCCTCGTTATGGCCTATAATTGAAACTGAAATCATACTATCTCCGAATAAACTTTTTCCGTGCCTTTAACCATTTTTTCTTTGGAAAAGTTTTTTGCTTTGATTTTACCATTTTGTGAAAATTTTTGCTGTAAATTTCCATCTGTTAATATCTTTACCGTCTTTTCAGCGAGAATTTCCGGATTTCTCGGCGGCACAAGAAAACCGTTCACGCCGTCATCTACCAATTCGCCGACTCCGCCGACATTCGTAGCAACAATAGAAATACCGGAAGCCATCGCATCAATCACAGACGTACAAAGTCCTTCAAGATATGATGACAAAACAAAGACATCAAAAATTGAAAGAAGTTGCGGGACATCCGTTCTGAAACCGGTAAAAATTACCGATTCCGATATTTTAAGTTTATCCGCAAACTGCATTAAATCGCTTTTCAATTCCCCTTCGCCGACAATTAAAAATTTTGTATTTGGAATTTTTTTTCTAATAACATCCGCGGCTTGTAAAAAATTTTTAAGGTCTTTATGGGGAGCGAGCGATGCGACAATACCGACGACCTTATCATTTTTATCAATTTTAAATTCATCGTAAAGATAATCGCCGCAAACATTTTTGAATCTTGACAGGTCAACCCCGGAGTGAACAACGGATATTTTTTCATCCGATATACCGTCTTCTAATAAAACTTTTTTTACTCCCCCTGAAATTGCTATTATTCTGTCAACATTTTTATATTTCCATAAACTTTTTATATGAAAATCAACCCGCCGCGCCGAAACTGTTTTTGGTTTATGACTTGAAATTTTTGAAGCCAGGAGTCCGATTGTATGCGCATGCGCCGAATGTAAATGAATTATATCCGGCATTATTTTATCTATGATTTTTGCGGTTTTGTAAATTGCGACCGGGTCAAATTCAAAAAACATTTTGATATTAAAAAAAATTTTCTGTAATTTAATCGATAACGCACTCTTTGGCTGACATAAAACAAAATTCCGGTGGCCACTTTTTTCAAGCCCTTCAACCAACCAGAAAAGCTGCTGCTGACCGCCGCGCCAGGTTTTTTCAAAATCAATATGCAAAATCGTTAATTGCTTCATCGTAGATTTTTTCTGTTTCGGTTACAAATTTTTCAAGATTGAATTTTTCTCCTATTTTTTTGCGATTGGTTTCACCGGCATTTTTTGCAAGTGCAGGATTTTGTAATAACTCAATAATTTTCCGTGCAAGAATTTCGGTATTGCACGGAGAAACCAAAAACTTTTCTTCCAAAATTTCTGGAATACAACCGACTAATGTTGCAACGACCGGTTTTCCGCATACCATCCACTCAAGAAGCACCCTGCTGACTGCCTCGCTGCCGGTTGAAGTAATTACGCCGAGCGTGCATTTTGACATAAAATCATTAACATCCGAAACATATCCCAAAAATTCAACCGATTTTTCTATGCCAAGTTTTACAGCCAATTTTTTAAGTTCCTCATACTTAATATTTTCTTCTTTACCTGCGACCAAAAATTTTGCATCAGGGATTTCCTTCAATACACTCGCGGCCGCTCCTAAAAAATACTTATGACCCTTAACAGGGTCAAGCCGTCCAATGATGCCAATTATCGGAAGTCGGGAGTCCCCGCTTTTGGCGGGGTAAACTCCAGTCGGAAGTCGGAAGTTATTCAATTTTATTCCCTGATAAATTGTAATAACTTTTCCCGGTTCAATTCTAATGTTCAGATATTGTTTTCTTATAAATTCGGAAGCAACAATAATTTTTGCCGTCTTTTTATAAAGAAAATTTTTTTTCGGATAACGCGTATCCGATTTTGTCCTTATTATGGCAAATTTTTTATCGGAAAAAAGCGACGATAAATAAGCCAAAAAATGACTTTTGCCGGTATGCGCGTTGACGATATCAATACCTTCTTTTTCAATAAGTTTTTTTAATCGCAAAACGCTGCCAAGAATAAACGGACTTTTTCTTGTGCATATTTCAACTGCTTCAAAACCATTTTCTTTTGCGATTTGCAATGGCAAACTGTCTTTAACTCCTGCAAAAAATATTTTATGACCATTTTGTAAAAGTCCTTTTGACAATTCCATCGCATAACTGGTTATTCCGCTGTTCCACGGTATATCAATTATATTAAGAATTTTCATATTGCTTTTTTACGGCGTCAAAAACCTCGCCGACCGTTATTTTATTCATACAATCAAAATATTTTTCAGGGCATTTGTTCGGACCATGCGGGGAACAGGGTTTGCACGGGACATTTTTTTCTACAACGATTGCTTTTTTGGAATATGGAAAAAATCCAAATTGTTTTACGGTAGGGCCAAAAATTGCGACAACAGGAATGTTTAGCAAGGCAGATATATGCATAGGTCCGGAATCGTTAGTTATAAAAACACGGCATCTTTTTATAGAAGCCGCGAGCTGTTTAATCGTTGTTTTTCCGGCAATATTTATTGCTCTTTGTTTCATATTTTTTTCAACTTTTGCCGCTGTTTTAATATCATCAGAACCGCCGAAAATTACGATTTGCCCGCCGAGTTCTTTGGAAATTTTATCGGAAAGTTCCGCATATTTTTCCGCAGGCCACCTTTTTGTCGCCCACACGCTACCGGGATTTATACCGAAAATAATTTTATCTTTCGGCAAAATATCATCGGCAAATTTTTCGTCTTTGCCGTCAATATGAATTTCAGTTTTTTCTTCCCCTGCTTCAACGCCAAAGTGTTTCAATAAATCAAGGTATCTTTCAAGTTGATGCTTATTTTTGTCAAAAAAAATTTTATCCGTAAAAAAAAATCTTCCGGCACTGTTTGAAAAACCTATCCTTTCCGGAATAGCGGCAAGATATGAAATCAAACCCGATTTAAAAGAAGGATGCGGAATTACAACAGCATTAAACTTTTTTTCTTTTAATTTTTTTATGAATTTAATCAGCGGGAAAAAACCTTTTTCCAAATTTTTTTTATCAAATATGATAATCTCGTCAATAGACGGATGACCTTCAAGTATATTTTTTGTCGACGGAATACAGATTACGCTTATTTGCGCTTTCAGATATTTTTTTGCCGCCTGAATCAGCGGAATTGTTAAAACGACATCCCCTAAAAACGCTGTTTGGATTATCAGTAATTTCATACCAAAGAATCTGCCGCCGCCGTTATATCATCAATTGCTTTTTTTAATTCCTGCGATTTTTTTTCTATATCGTCGTTTTCGGAAACATAAATAGGTTGTCCATGGCAAATCGCAACTTTGTTAAAAGGATACGGGATATGAAACTCGTCCCAGTGCTTAATGACATATTTTCTTTTTACAGAACTTACCAAAGGAATTATAGGCAGTCCTGTTTTTTGTGCCGCAAGAATTATGCCATGTTGAACTTTACACTTCGGGCCGCGAGGACCGTCAGGAGTAAACGCGAGCGAAACACCTTCTTTGCCTTTTTTTATCATTCCGGCAAGCGCATTGACGCCACCCTTTGAGCTTGAACCTCTTACAGTTTTTAAACCTAATTTATTCACGATAGCGGCAACATAACTGCCGTCTTTTGACTGACTGATAAGCAAATATACGTTTCTTTTTCTGTGCGACCATAAAAGAAAAATCTGTCTTCCGTGCCATACCGCATAAATTACCGGCTTTTTATTTTTTTCCAGTTCCTCATATTCTGTTGAATTTTTAACAACAACTTTTGAAGTTCTGCCGACCAGCCATATATAAAAAAATCCTACCAACACTAAAATTTTATCAAAAAAATTCATTTCTTTTTTTTCAGAAGCCAGCCGATGACAAAAAACTTTGTATTGACCGGCGTTAAACCGACATCTTCAAATTTTATTCCTATTTTAGAGAAATCTATTTTTGATAAAATTTTCTGGTTTTCAAAAATAATTGACGGCTCAACTTCCGTTGGTTCTAAAAGTTCGCAGTGCTCTTTTTCAGCTTCAATATGTATAAGTTTGAAGACAAAATTTTTTGCGACTTCAATGCCGTCCTTGAGGGCAGCCTCAAAAATTTCGTTTTTTTCAAGAGTTTCCGCAGCACTGCCCATCGTAATAGCAAAAAGCGAGACGGCAACAGATTTACCGAAATCAATTTTTTTTCCAAATACTGCAGGATTAAATGTCTCGTAGACGGTGGCGGGTTTCAAGTGCGAGTGAATCTCTTTTAATTTTTTGGAAAGTTGCTGTTCTGAAATTTCAAATTTCTTTTTCTTCAAATCACGAAAAATATACCCCTGCCGAAGGTTAATCTTGAAGTTTTTTATCATTTTCATAGTTTTTATATTATATCAGAAATTGGGAGTTTTTGCAAGAAAACGTATCAAATCATGTAAAATGTAACCCAAGGGGTCATCGTCAAATCATATATAATGTAACCCGGCAAAAGGGGGCTACATTATGGACAGGTACTCAAGAATGCAATACTTAAAAAGTATTTATCAACGATATCACAAATCAACTCGTAAAGAAAAAAAAGAAATTCTCAACGAGTTCTGTACTGTTTGCGGATATAACCGAAAATATGCTATCCGCATATTAAACGCATTACCGTCTGATGAAAAAAATAAACATCCAAAAAAACGAAACAAAATCTATAGCGATACTGTTATATCTATTTTAGAAGCCATCTGGGAAGCAAGTGATTTTCTCTGGTCGCAGCGTCTTAAAGCAGCACTCCCACTATGGATTCCTTGGGCTAAACAAAAATTCAACATAACTCCTGAAATAGAAAAACAACTTTTATCTATTAGTCCCGCACAGATTGACCGCCGTCTTAAAAACAAAAAACATCGTCTCAAAAAGAAAATCTACGGCACTACCAGACCGGGAACTTTACTCAAACATCAAATCCAGATTAAGACGGATAACTGGGATGTTACTACGCCGGGTTTCTTGGAAATTGATACTGTCTCTCATTCCGGTTCCTCCGCCGACGGTGATTTTATCCTCTCGCTAAATTGTACAGACATCCATACTACTTGGACAGAGACACGTGCTGTTATGGGTAAAGGTCAAACATTAACTCTTGATGCTATTATTGATATTAAAAATTCTCTCCCTTTCGCCCTTCGCGGGATTGATTCAGACAACGGCTCTGAATTTATTAACTACCATCTTAAAAGATTTTGCGATAACAATAAAATTCAATTTACCCGTTCAAGACCGTATAAAAAAGATGATAACGCACATATTGAACAAAAAAATTGGACGCATGTCAGAAAAATTTTCGGCTACATCAGATACGATACAAAATTCGCCCTTAATCTCATGAACGACCTTTATCGTAACGAATTATGTTGGTTCCAGAATTTCTTTCAACCTTCCGTAAAATTATCTAAAAAAATCCATATCGGCTCTAAACTCAAACGTGTCTATGGTAAACCTAAGACTCCGTTTCAGAGAGTATGTGCTTGCAAAAATGTTGATTGCATAAAAGTTGCCGAACTTAAAAAACTTTCACTCTCCTTAAACCCTTTTGAATTGAGTAAGACAATTGATAAAAAATTAGACAAAATTTATGACGCTGCCTCAAAAAATAGAAAAATTTACAAAAATTTTAAAACCGAACCTTATATTGTTAATAACTCTATTCCTTCTAACCTATGGTTACATTCTTAAATGATTTGACAAGGGAAAAATCAAATTCGGCGCGCCGCAGTTTTTCTTATCTCCCATTCATAGACGATGGGAGCGGCGACAAAAATCGTGGAATAGGAGCCGATGATGACTCCGAAGAGAAGGGCGAGCGAAAAATCGTGGATTACTTCGCCGCCTAAAAAGAAAAGCGACAAAAGAACCAGGAAAACGGTAAGTGATGTGATAATGGAACGGGATAGCGTTTCATTGACGGAACGGTTTATCAGTTCATACAGCGATTCTTTCCTGTAAAGCCTAATGTTTTCGCGCATTCTGTCAAATATGACAATAGTATCATTTATTGAATAACCGGCAAGCGTAAGAAGCGCAGCGATGACGGTAATTGAAATTTCTCTGTTTATTACCGAAAAAAGTCCGACGGTAATGAAGACATCGTGCATAATTGCAATAACCCCGGCGAAACCCCAGATACCCGACTTAAACCTGAACGCAACATAAACAATAATCCCGACGAAAGACCAGAAAAGCGCAAAAAACGCCTGATTGATTAAATGTTTGCCGATGGTAGGACCGACATATTCGGTTCTTTCAAGTTCAAACGGATTATCCGGAATTTCTGTTTTGAATATCTCCATAATTTTTTTTGCTATGCCCTCATCAGTTCCTTTTTTTATTCTGATGATAACGGAGTGCTGTTGGGGAAAATCCTGAAGTTCACAGTTGATTCCGTTTTTAGAAAGAACGGAGCGTATATCGGAAAGCGGTATAGGTTGGCTGAATTTCAACTGCACCAATGTCCCGCCAGTAAAATCAATTCCGTAGTTCAGTCCTTTGTGAAAGAAAATTGAAATAACGGAAATTAAAATCAAAAACCCCGAAAGCCCGAAAAAAACACTCCTTTTACCTACGAAATCAAAATTTGTTTTCTTGAAAAATTGCATCATATTGATAACCTCTCTATCTGTCTTCCCGAAAGCCATGTATCATATATCTGATGAGTAACAACAATCGCCGTGTACATTGAGACAATAAGTCCGAGAGTAAGCGTTACCGCAAACCCTTTTATCGGACCTGTTCCGAACTGAAAAAGAAACGCGGCGGCAATCAGTGTTGTAAGATTTCCGTCTAAAATTGCAGAAAATGCTTTTTCATAACCGAGGTCAACCGCTACTCTCACCGTTTTTCCGTTTCTCAGTTCCTCTCTTATTCTCTCCAAAATAAGAACATTGGCATCAACCGCCATACCGACTGTTAAAATTATTCCCGCGATACCGGGAAGGGTGAGCGTGGCATGAAAAAGCGACATCAAGCCGAGTAGAATCAGCAAGTTTAAAACAAGTGCTGCATCGGCAATAAGACCTGAAAATTTATAATAGAAAAACATATAACCGACGACAAGCAGAATTCCTATAAGACATGCAACCAGACCGGATTTAACTGAATCGCGGCCGAGCGACGGCCCTATGGTCCTGTTTTCTATAATTTTTACTGGGGCGGGAAGCGCGCCCGCGCGAAGAACAATTGCCAGACCGGACGCTTCCTCGGCGGTAAAATTACCTTCAATAATCGCATGCCCGTCGGGAATTCGTGAGCGGATAACAGGCGCCGACTGGACCACGCCGTCAAGAACAATCGCCAGCCGTTTTTCTATATTCGCCTCTGTTACGGCGGCAAAAAGTTTTGCGCCGTCTTTATTGAAATCAATTCCTACATACGGCATATTGTACTCACCGCCGATTTTCATTTTTGCGTCGGTCAGATACGCACCGGTTACCTGTGCCGTCGTCGTAACCAGAAAATAGCCCTCTTCTTTTCCGGGAAAAACTTCGTAGCCCTTGGGAATTAAATCTGCAAATTCTTTTTTTACCAGATGATTATCGTCGTAAATGTCATTTAACTGAACTCCTAAGTCCCTTGCCTTTGCCGCAACTTTTTCAATCGCAGCAGTGTTTTCAACGAGACGAAATTCCATAAGAGCCGTTTTGCCGATTAAATCAATTGCTGCCTGCGGGTCTTTAATCCCGGGAAGTTGCACGACAATCCATTTTTCGCCCTGCTTTGCGATAAACGGCTCGGAAACGCCGAACTGGTCAATCCTGTTTCTTATGATTTCAATAGCGCGGTTTAATGCGTCCTGAAGATTCATATCCTTTTCAAGTTTATCGGCGTCAATTTCCAGAACAAGATGAATCCCGCCCTGCAAATCCAGTCCGAGATTTAAGATTTTTGAGACGATTTTGTCCTTCATCTTTTGCGAATTTAATTTTTCATCCGGCGACATCCGATACCACAAAAACGTGGGCCAGAGAAAATAAACCGAACCTAACAGCACTGCCCAGAAAATAATCCATTTGAATTTTTTAGAATCCATTTTTTACTCCATTCATAAAAGTTTTGTTCCGTTTATGTATAAATCAAAATCTGTTTTTAGGAATACCGCTGCTTTTTTGCATATAATCATCCGAGTAAGAAATATCTCAAAATAGTCCATCACCTGAGAAATATTTGTATCAATCGTTAACTCCAGGGAAATAATTTTTTTGTCCGCATCCACTCTCAAAAACGAACGCTCTACCGCATAATTGACACGGTCGTGAATATCCAGACCTATCATCTTCGGATTTCTAACCCGGCTCCTGTGGACATCCGCTTTATCTGCCAATATAAGTGCGGCGGCAACAGAATTAACCGGCTCGCCGATTGGCTCCTCGTGATTTCCGATGGCAGAAATAATTATCGCAATATTTTCAGGCGACATTTTCATCTCGCCGAGAATATCCATCGCAATTAGGGCACTTGCGGAAATATGGTCTTCGCGGTTGACGACATTCCCTATATCGTGAAGATACCCGGCAATTGCAGCAAATTCCGGAAGCGGTTCTTTATAGTTAAGATGGTTTAAAATATTTTTGGAAAGATTGGCAACAGTATCTGCGTGACGGAATCCATGCTCGGTATAGCCGATAACTCCGAGATACTCGTTCGCCGCCTCCAGAAAAGCGATTACTTTCGGATTTGATTTTATAGATTCTAATGTGATGTTCATTTTTTTGAACGCAGATTACGCAGATTAACACCAGAGAATTAGAGAATTAGAGAATTAGTCAAGCAATATCTAATTCTCTGTCGTATAAACTAATTCTCTGCTTTTTTCTCTGTGTTCATCTGTGGTTTATTTCTTTTCAATCTGTGGTGTTTCATTTATCACAGCCGATATTGCCGATTTCAGCATCTGCACATTTACATTCTCGGAAATCTTTAATTTTACGATATTGCCCTGAATTTCATGGACGGTTCCATAAAGTCCGCTGGCAGTTATAACCCTGTCGCCCTTTTTAAGATTGTCCAGCATTTTCTGATGCTCTTTCTGTTTTTTTGATTGCGGTCTTATCAACAAAAAATAAAAAACAATGAAAATCAAAAAAATCGGCATAAGCGACGAAAACATCGCTGCGCCCTGCGGTGCTACACTCGGTTCGGCCATAATTTACCCCCCAAAAAACCAATTACAAATTGAGAATTAAGAGTTAAGAATTAAAATGTCAAAATCTACAATTCTTAATTTTCAATTTTCAATTCTTAATTGCTTTCGCTTAATTATACAAAATAATAGAAAAATTACAATAAAAAAATGACTGTCTATAAAATAGCCATTACCGGAACCGTATGCCCCGTTTTTCCGGGGTCCACGTTATTTTTTTAACTTATTGAATTCTTTCAATACCTCGTCAATTCCAAATGGTTTTGAGAGACAACAAGCAGCGCCTAATTTCACCGCTTCTTCCACAATTTCATCTGCGTAGGCAGTCATCATAATCGCTTTTGTTTTTGGATTTATTTTAAGCATCTCTCTATATGTTTCAAGACCGTTCATCCCGGGAAGCCGGATATCAATAAATGCCGCATCAAAAACCCGCTTCTTGAAATTCTCAACGGCTTCCTCGCCGGTCTCGGCAGTTACGACATCACAGCCCTCGCTCAAAAACAATTGTTCAAGAAACAGCCGTATGATTGAGCTATCATCTACAATTAATACGCTGGTTTTTGATCTTTCTTTTTCCATTTTTTGCATTACGGAACTTAAACAGGTAATATAATGGTAAAAGTTGACCCCTTGTTAACCTCGCTTACTACTTTAATATCTCCTCTATGTGCTTTAATAATACCTAACGATATGGAAAGCCCTAACCCGGTTCCTTTACCGGTCGGTTTTGTGGTGAAAAACGGGTCAAATATTTTTTTAATGTCTTCTTCCGACATACCCGCGCTTGTATCGGTAAAAGAGATTTCAACAAAAGACATTTTTATTGATTTTGTTGTTATTGTTAATTTTCCGCCGTCAGTCATCGCATCCGCTGCGTTTCTTATCAGATTCGCAAACACCAGTTCCAGTTGATTACGGCTGCCTGAAGCAATAGGTAAATCGTCGGAAAATTGCTTTATTATTTCTATTTTACCGGTTTGCACAATATGTTTAACTAAACATACGGCACTTTCTATTGTTTTATTTATGTTCACCGGTCCAAATTCAAATTTTCCATTGCCGGAATACATTAAAAGTTCGCCGATAATTTTTTTACATTGAAGCACCGATGTTTCAATATATTTCAAGTTCTGATATTGCGGGCCCGTTTCATCCGTTTGCTTTAACAACAACTGGGTGAACCCGAGAATGCCCGTAAGGGGATTGTTCAACTCGTGCGCAACTCCGCCCGCTAAAAATCCCAAACTTGACATTTTTTCCGACGCAATCAGTTCTTCCTGCGTGGATTTCAAATTCTCAAGTGCAACATCTAATTCCCTATTCTGTTCTTCAATTGTTTTCTTGCTTTCTTTCAGCGATTCAACCCTTACTTTTTCCGCTATAAGTTCTTTTTCACTTTGATGTAATTTTAACATTTCTCTTATATCACGCGAAATACAAACAAAACCGATAATACCGCCGGCGCTGTTTTTCATAACCGAACCGGAAAAACTTACCGGTATGTTTTCTCCGTTTTTGGCCCGCAATGTCATAATATAATTCTCAACCGGGCCTTCTTTCAATAACTTTTCCGCTCTAATTCCTTTGAATAACAGTTCTCCTTCTTCGGCAAAAATTATTTCCGTTGACTGCCCGAGGAGTTCTTCTTTATTATATTCCAAAAGATTTAAGGTCGCCGGATTTACGGTTTTAATCTCTCCGGATGCATCGGTTACAATCAGGACGTCGGCCATTGATTTTGTGATATTCTCGGCATAATCCTTGTCAGAGATAATTTCATCGCTGAATTTTTTTAAATCCTCCGACATTTTATTTATACCGTCGGCAAGCGTTCCTATTTCTCCTGCGTCAGTATTAACTTTTACCGTAAAATCCCCTTTACCTATGGATGTCACGGTCCGGGCCATATTAATAATCGGTGCAGAAATATTTTTTGCGATGAGAAATGCGACAAATGAGGTGATAATAAACGCGGGCAGAAAAATTATAAATGTCTGCAATACTAACGGATACATTTCAGATGAAAATATCTTCGGTGATATGCTGAATATCACCGTAAAAAGTTTCGCTTTATCCGTTCCGAGTTTGCATTCTGCGGAATAAAAGTGAAAATCGGGCGGGCTTTTTTTCGCAGATATATACGGTACCGGATTAGGCGAATTTTCTTCGGATACCGGGCGGAGTAAAACATCATTTGTCGGGGAGAGAAGCCATGCGACCGACCTGTCAAGTATTCTTAACTGTGATAAATAGTTGATAAAATCGGTAAGGTCATAATGTATAATTACCGCACCGCCGAATCCGCCTACTTCCGGTTCTTCTTTACATATTCCCGCTAAAAATGTTGTCCTGCCCTCTGAGTCCTTAAACGGTCCTTCAAAAAATATGGTGCCCGGCGGCATAACTCTTAATCTTTTAAATAATCCGGCTGCATTTTGGTAAAAAATATCCCCCGAGGGTATATTTTTCATTGATTGATAAGTTCTTATCCGACGGCTGCCGCTTATTACTATCTGTTCAATGCCTGAAAAATCAATAAATCTTGTTGAGAGAATATTTTTATTGATTTTAGACAAACTGATAAATCGTTTTTCAGCGGCGGCGCGGCGGATGGGTTTTTCAATCTCTTCCGCAGAGATAAAATCGTTAAGGGGGTAAGATTCCTGGAAAAAATTTAAGTTTGTATTGATTACCACCTTATAGTTTCCGTCAAAATAGAATAAAGTATTTTCCAGTTCATGAGATACGAATTCATTCACGGCTTTTATGATGAACCCCCGGTTATAACCGTAAAATACGAACCCTAAAATTACCGTAATTAACAGTAAAATTCCAAGAAACGGTAAAAGAATTCTAAATAAAATAGGTAGCCCTTTTTTTTTCATAATTATTTACTTTCAGGATGTTTTTCCAATGCGAGACATTTGTCTATGTATTCTTCTATGCCCGGTTTTTCCGTAAGTTTAATGCCGAGCATTTGCGCTCTTTGGCGATTCACTACCAACGGGCCTCTTTCTATCGCCCTGCAGGGAAGTGTGGCCGGGTCCTTGCCTTTTTCCAGCACTTCATACATTGATTTAACGGCAGCGTAGCCCTGCTTAAAACCGGAATCGTCGGCAGCACATAACATTCCCTCAACGACAAAAGATTTTTGATGCGTGCATTCCGGCTTCTTGATATTTCGAAGATACCACGCTCCTATTTCAAACTCGTCAACCGGATTTCCGGAAACATCCTTAATCGTGCTATGATTAACAGTAAAAAATGCATCCACTTTCTTTTGCAGTTCAAGTGCTTTGGATTTCCATTTTGAATAAGAATTCGTTGCCACCGTTTCTACTAATTTAACGGGAAGTTTGCCTTCCTCCGCAAGTTGTTGAATTCTTTTCAAATGGGAACGCCCTGTCTCGGAGTCATCGGAAAGAACGGCAAAGGTTTTTATGCCCGGAACAATTTTTTTTAGAAATTCCAACGACTCCGTGTAATATCCCGCCTGGTAAGTTCCCGTTACATTGTGACCGGGTTTTTCAATTGAGTCAACCAATCCGTATTTTACCGGCGTTACATTTACTCCCCATATAAAAATCGGTATTTTGGTGTCAATAAATTGATTCCCGATATAATTTGCGGCATTGTCATCTCCGAGGAGGAGCGTATCAGGATTGAATTTTTTTATTTCTTTTACAATGCGGGCTGCGGATTTCACCATCTCGTCTTTATTGCTTTTCTGTTTGGTATCCATCCACGATTTTTTCACGATAGCATTTGAGGTCTCTGCATAATCGTTTTTAGTGAACTCCTTTATCTGACTTTTATTGTCCAAGTAGCCGAATTCAAGGAGTGCGCCGCAGACACCTTCATTTGTCTCCTGAGACCATAGATATTCTCTATGATAACTGGAAACAATAAATATCCTGGTTTTTTTGGATTTCTGTCCAAAAACTACTGGAATAAGACACAAAACAATTACTAAACCCGACAAGATTTGAAATGTCAAATGTTTTATAATTTTCATGTCTTTCTCCTATTATTTCTCTCTTCTATTTTTTTATGGATTACATCAAGGACGGCGGGATTGGTCTGGAAAAGTTCGTCAAGATTTTCTTTGTCAATTACAAGTATGCCGGAGTCAACCTCCGCTGTAACCGTTGCGGATGCGGAAACGGGATGAACCAGCGAAATCTCTCCGAAATAATTGTTCTCGGCAAGTTCCGCAACCTTTTCTTTTTTGGCTTCTTTTGAAATATAAATCCCGACCAGACCCTTTTCAACGATAAAAAGCCGGTTTGAGAATTCGCCCTGGAACAAAATTGTTTTTCCCGCCTTGAAGTTAATTTTTCTGGTTTTATATATAAGTGCCGTCAATTCCTGCTCGGTAAGTTGGGACAAAAAATCAATCTTCTTAAAAAACTCTTTAGCCCATTTTTCATCTAAAATATCAAGTTCTGCTTCCATAATATACGGATTACACGGATTTACACAGAGAAAGTATTTTTTCCCAGTTTTTATCAACATCGTCCTGAATCTGTTTTAACAAATTCTCGTTCCCGGGTGAAAAAAGATGCTTGAACCTGCCCTGTGATTTCAACCATTCAGCAACCGGTTTTTTTTCTTTCGGCTTGTAATTGAGTTTATATGTCCCGTTTTCAACTTCATAAATGGGCCAGACGCAGGTATCTGCAGCGAGTCGTCCGAGCCGGACCGTTTCCTCCGGCGGATAAATCCATCCGAGACGGCAGGGTTGCATAATATTCATAAATGTCGGACCGTCGGTGGAAAGCGCCTTTTGGACTTTTGTGATTAAATCATTCTGAAAACTGAGCGTTGTCTGTGCAATATACGGGATATTGTGGGCTGCCATAATTGCGGTTAAGTCCTTCCTCATCTGAACTTTTCCGGTTGATTTTTTTCCCGACGGCGCAGTAGTCGTATGCGCCCCTTTCGGCGTGGCGGATGAACGCTGGATTCCGGTATTCATATACGCCTCGTTGTTGTAGCAGATATAAAGGATTCTGTGACCCCTTTCCATTGCACCGGACAATGACTGCAAGCCAATATCATAAGTCCCGCCGTCGCCGCCGAATGCGATAAAATTTATGTCATCGGTAATTTTACCTTTCTTTTTGAATGCCCTATAAGCCGTTTCCACCCCGGAAATAGTTGCCGCAGCGTTTTCAAATGCAGAATGAATCCACGGCACTTTCCACGCGGTGAACGGGAAAATTGTTGTTGCAACCTCTAAACAGCCGGTGGCATTTGCGACGACAACCGGCTTATCGCACGCAAGTAAAACCTGGCGGGCAATAATCCCCGCACCGCATCCCGAACACAACCGATGCCCCCCTGTAAAAAGTTCCTCTTTTTTAGACAGTTCCTTCAAGTTAGCCATATTTTATCCTTCTTCCCTTTTTTTTCTTCTTTTTTTCAGATTTTATCTCGTAAAAAACCTTTTATCTGTTTAGGCAATGTTTGAGATGGCGGCGGTTCTAATAATTTTTTTATTGCATCAAAAACAATCTTAAATTGATAGTCGTATTTTCTCTCCATTTTCTCAATTTTCTTTTTCAGTTCTTTATATTCCATTAACATTTGTCTCATTTTGATAAATGCCCTGACCACAGAAATACTAACATCAACTGCTCTTTTAGAATTTAACACCGAAGCAATCATTATCGCACCATATTCTGTAAATAAATATGGTAAATGCCCACCAAGATATTTTTTTGATGGTATCACATTTTGTGATACCATGATTTTCACTTCTTTATCCGTAATCTGGAACATAAAGTCACCAGGAAATCTTTCCCAATTCCTTTTTACCTGCTGCCTTAATGCTATTGGTTTTACACCATACAATCCAGCAAGGTCTTTATCCAGCATTACCCGCCTGCCACGAATGGTGTAAATCTTATTAATAATAACTTCTTCCGAAACTTCCTTTAATGAAAATGTGCTTTTTACCTTTTTCATTTATTCGCAGATTTTTCTTTTTTAAAATTTATTATACCTGTCCCCTTTTTTCTTGCTTCCACCTTTTGAAATTAACAAATACCGATGAAACATGGAGTTATCAAGCAACTTAGTCGGGTAATGATTTTTTGCAATTATCTGTACAAATAATCTCGGTTGCTAACTTAGAATACTTTTAATATTATTCTCTAACACCTATATAATTTATCGGTTTTTCAACTTTTTTCGTTTTGGAAATTACCGTCAATTCATCAAAAACTTTTTTAATGTCTTCTGTGTTTATATCCCTCCCGCCGAGGCCATAAATATAGTTGGAAGTTGGAAGTTGGAAGTTGGAAGTAAATAAAGCGGATGTGATTTCGGTGAAAAGCGGACCGGCATAAGCGGAAAAAGTATCGGAGCGGTCAAGCACGGCGGCTGCCTTGAGATGAGAAAGTGCGTTGCTGATTTCTTTATACGGGAACGGTCTGAAAACCCGCGGTTTCAATAAACCCGCTTTAATTCCTTTTTCCCGCAGTTCATCAACGACAACTTTTGTTGTGCCGGCGGTTGAACCCATGCAGACAATCGCAATTTCGGCATCTTCTAATTTGTATTTTTCAAAAAAAGAATACTCTCTTCCGAATTTTTTATTAAAATCCGCGGCGACATCCAAAATAATTCTTCCGGAATTTTTCATCGCTTCCGCTTCCTGCATTTTGTGTTCAAAATAATAATCCTGCAGGTCAATCGCACCGAGCGTGAACGGATTTTTTACATCAAGCAAAAATCTTTCGGGCTTATATTCGCCGACGAATTTTTTCACATCGGCATCAGAGAGCATATCAATAACTTCAAGACAGTGGCTGATAATAAATCCGTCGGTCATTACCATAACCGGAAGTTTCGCTTTTTCGGCAATCCTGACCGCCTGTATCATATTATCATATGCCTCCTGAGAGTTTTCGGAAAAAATCTGAATCCAGCCGGAATCACGAGCACCCATCGTGTCGGAATGGTCGCCGTGAATGTTTATAGGTGATGAAAGTGCGCGGTTGACCTCGGCAACGACAATCGGAAGCCGCAATCCTGCCGCAATGTAAAGCATTTCGTACATCAGTGCAAGTCCCTGCGAAGATGTGGACGTCATAACCCGCGCTCCGGCGGAAACGGCACCGATACAGGCGGACATCGCGGAGTGTTCCGACTCAACTGCAATATATTCGGTATCAACAAGCCCGTCGGCAACAAACTGCGAAAAAATCATAACGATTTCCGTCGCAGGCGTAATAGGATATGCGGCAACGACATCAGGATTTATCTGACGCATCGCCTCAGCCATCGCTTCATTTCCGGTTTTTGCTGTTTTCATATTTCATACCTCTTCTTAATCGTGGAGCGAAGCAAGAAATTTCTGAAGAGCCTCAATTTGCGACTTATTCTTTCCAGGAGCAAATTGTAGAGCGAGTTCTGACGAGCGTCTCAAAGAAATTTACTTGCGAGCGACTATTTTTTCTCTTCCTCCATCGTTATCGCAGTCGCTTTGGGCGGACATTCTCTTGCACAGATTCCGCAGCCCTTGCAGTGTTCTAAATCAATTCCTATAACTTTTCCGTCTTTAACAATTATTGACGAGTCAGGACAATTTATCCAGCAGATGAAACACTGGATACATTTTTCAGGGTGAAAAACGGCTCTCATACTGCGCCAGTCGCCTGTCTTAAAATTTTTTGCGGTGCCTGCCTCTAAAATATCGCCTTCCGGCAGTTCTTTCCAACCAAGTTTTTTTTCCATATTTAATTTTAACCCATTACTTCCTCAAACGCCCGTTTTATTGATTTTATATTACCCTCAATTATTTCCGGTTTGTGGGAAAATTTTTTCTCAAGTTTTTTCTTCGTATCTTCCAAAACGCCTGAAATTTCCAGAAAATTTGTAACCTTGACAAGCGCACCCATCATCGGAGTATTGGGAATCGCTTTGCCGAAACATTCCTTTGCAATTTTTGATGCGTTGATGACGAAGACCCTGCCGTTGAAGTTTAATTCCTTTTTCATTTCGGCGGCAGTTTTTTCGGTATTTATGATGATAGCACCCGCATCGGTTAAGCCCGCCGTAACATTAGCCGTTTTTATAAGCGTAGGGTCAAGCACGACAACGAAATCCGGCTGGGTAATCCCGCAGTGAAGCGTAATAGGTTTATCTGATAGGCGGTTAAACGATTGCACGGGCGCACCCATTCTTTCGGGACCATATTCCGGAAAACCCTGAACATATTTCCCTGTTGAAAGTGCCGCTTCCGCAAAAAGAAGCGCAGCAGTTTTTGCACCCTGCCCGCCGCGACCATGCCATCTGATTTCAATAATGTCTTTCATATTTTACCTTTTTTTACCAAAAGCGAAGCAAGAAATTTTTGAAGAGCCTCAATTTACGACTTATTCGTTCCAGGAGTAAATTGCAGAGCGAGTTCTGACGAGCGTCTCAAAAAAATTTGCTTGCGAGCGTTACACTACTTTTATCGCCTCTACCGGGCAATCCGATGCCGCCTGTTTTGCACAATCCTCTGCAGATGCCGGAACCTCCGATACCTTCGCTACCGCTACGGTGTCCTGCATTTCAAAAACATCAGGACATGTATCTACGCATAACCCGCACCCGGTACAAACATCTTTATCAACAATTGCTTTCATCCGTAACCTCCGCCCCGATTTCGCGGGATAATTTTTTTACATCATCTTTTGCTTTCGCGAACTGTTCATCGTTAAGTTTATCCGTATCCGGAAGATAAAAGTTCCCGCAGAATTTTATATTAAATACGCTGAAAAAAGCCCTGATAATTGTTTCCGCATGACTGAAATCCGGATTTCTGCCGGCGACCGATATAAAAAACCCTTTTTTCGGCGAAGGCGAAAACGTGCCTAAAATATTTTTCCTCGCCCAGTAGAGTTGGCATCTGTCCACAACTGCCTTTAATTTTGCCGGAAGTGAAGTAAAATAAATCGGAGCGGAAACGGCAACAATATCCGACGATAAAATTGCTTTTTCCAGAACCTGCATATCGTCGGTAAATTTGCACTTTCCGGTTTTTTCACAGCCGCGAAACCCGTCGCAAAAAGATATTTTCAGGTCGCGGATGAAAATTTTTTTAACATCAAGGGTATTTTTTGAGAATTCATCTAAAAGTGAGTTAAGAAGCAACTCGCTCCGGCTATTTGGCGTTGCCGCAGCAGAAATTCCGAGAACTTTCATTTTTTCGCTTTTTTTCTTGGTAACACCTTCTCTATATCCTTTTCATCCGGCAGATTATTACCGCGAAAAACAATTACGCCTTTTGAATCAATCAAAATATTGGTCGGGATGCCGTAGACCTTGAACTTTTTTGAAACTTCGGAATCCGTATCAAGCAAAATTTTGTAAAGTATTTTTTTTCTTTTGACAAAATCCGCAACTTTACTCTCCCGCTCTTGAATATTTATTGAAGCGATAAGAAGACCTTTCTTGCCGTATTCATTATGGATTTTGTTTAACACCGGAATTTCCTCAACGCAGTAAGGACACCAAGTTGCAAAAAAATTGACAAGTACGGGATTTTTACCGTCGTAATTTGAAAGTTTGAATGTTTCGGCTGACGAAAGGACTTTGAGCGAAAAATCAACCGATTTATTTCCGACATCTATGCCGGGAGGAGCGGAATAAAGACAATTGAAAATTGAAAATTGAAAATTAAGAATGAGAATCAAAAACAAACCGTAATTCTTAATTGTTTTTTTTATCATCTGCGCTCCTTAAAAAATTTTCTCATTAAATCGGCGCACTCGCTTGAAAGTACGCCGCCTTTTATTTTAATGCGGTGATTTAATTTTTTATTGTTCGCGATATTTACTACGCTTCCGCATGCACCGGACTTTTCGTCGCAAACTCCGAAAATAATTTTTCTAACGCGGGCCCAAACAGCAGCGCCGGCACACATCGGGCACGGCTCAATTGTAATATACATTTCACAATTTGTCAAGCGGTAATTTTCTATTTTTTGTGCCGCTTTTTTTATCGCTAAAATTTCCGCGTGGGCAGTCGGGTCATTTCTTTTTACCGTTAAATTATGCGCACGGGAAATGATTTTTCCGTCTTTGACGATAACGCACCCGACCGGCACCTCGCCGGATTTAGCCGCCTTTTTTGCTTCTTTAAGTGCTTGTTTCAAAAAAAAAATATCGGACATTTTAATTATCCGCGTCGTGCAGGAGTTGAACCTGCAACCTTTCGGTTCGTAGCCGAATGCTCTATCCAGTTGAGCTAACGACGCATTTTTACGGGATAAACTCCGCCGAATGCGGCACCTGCCCCGACTTTTAGTCGGGGTCCAGTTGAGCTAACGGCGCAACTAATACCACACACTCCGGGCCGCTATGCTTAAAATTACCGCTATGACATTTGAGGTAATTATATTAAAAGCGGAAAAATCAAGGTCGTTGTCCGTTTTTTTCAGAGAGAACCGCTCGGTTATTACAAGTATCACCGCAAAGGGAAGCACAAGCCAGTACCATTTTCCGGGAATTATGAAACAACCGACAACGAGCAGTCGCTCGGCAATCCCGTGATACTTTTCCTGGGTTATAATACCTGCCCCGTCATAAAATAATTTTTTGATAAAGTAAATCAAAATGGTTGAAAACTGTGCGTCAACCACAAAAATTATCAAAATAAAAACCCATTTCTCCGTCTCGGCGCCGATGGGGTTTGCCGGAGCAAGCACAAAAATGAGAAGGATGTGGACAAACTGGTCCCACAAAAAAAACATGATATTGTCGGGCGAATTGTATCTATTTATGCTGAACACGCGCCACTGGTCTTCAATAACATGTGTCACTGCGAGAATTAAAAGCGCAAACGCAAAATCCTTCTGGGGAAGATACTGGTAATTTATCGCAACCGCAAAAAAGAGAAATATAAGAACATGAAAAAATATGCCGGAAATATCTTCTCTTTTCCATTTTGCGATTCTGTCCGTCTGAAATGTAAAATCAGCCAGAAGATGCGCCAAAAGTAATCGCCAGAAAAAATACATTATACTTTTCCTATTACTTCAAAAATCTCCACCGGTTTTTCCTTGCCCTTAACTTTCGTCGAACCGAGCGGTTTTGTTTTTACAAAATCTTTCACATACTGGTATGTTGACTCTGAAATAATTATATGCGTTAAAAATTCTTTATTGAGTGATTCAAGCCGGGCGCCGAGATTTACATTATCGCCGATAACCGTATAGTCCATTCTTTCAACGGAACCCATATTCCCGACGACCATATCGCCGGTGTTTATGCCGATACCTATGTCTATAACCGGTCGTTTTTCGGAACGCCATTTTTCCTGAAGTTTTGCAAGTTCTCCCATCATATCTATCGCACAGAAGACGGCTCTTTTTGCGTGGTCATTCTGCGGAAGAGGCGCGTTCCAAAAAGCCATCACCGCATCGCCGATAAATTTGTCAAGCGTGCCCTCATACTTAAAAACCACTTCCGTCATTTTTGTTAGATACTCATTAAGAAGCGCCACGACCTTTTCAGGCGTGGACGCCTCCGATATTGTCGTAAATCCGCGTATATCCGAGAAAAGAACGGTCAACTGAGCCCTTTTACCGCCGAGCGTGAGTGCATCCGGATTTTTCTGAAGTTCGTTGATGACAATCGGGGAAAGATACTGCCCGAACGCCTTTTTAAGCCACCTTTTTTCTTTTTCTTCGGTAATAAACCGCCACGCTGTTATTGAAATATATGAGAAAACAACGAGAGATGCCGTCGGTACATACTTAAGCCAGATTTTTCTTTCGGCAAAATAATAATTGCATATAAAAGACCAGAAAATAAAAATAAAAATCGTCAGAAGCGTTGACTTCCACGGCGAAAGTTTCGGCAGAAAAAAGGTTAAAATTAAACCGACGATAACAATGGATAAAAAACCCGCCCAAGCATTCGGATACGAAATAAAGTCCGAATTAATAAACGCATTGATGTTGTTTGCAATCGTTTCTATTCCCGGCATTGCAGGAGAAAATGGGGTAACATGCCTGTCGCCTAATCCCGCAGCCGCATAGCCGATTAGAATTATTTTATCTTTGAAAATTTTAGCGTCAACATTACCTTCAATAATTTTGGAATACGAAACATATCTGAATGTCTCAAACTCGCCGCCGTAATTTATCAACATCTCGCCGTTTTCGTCTAAAGAAAGATTTTTCACCAACTCCTGCCACGGTTTGTTAAGATATGCAGAGGCAATCGCTACTGAAATATGAGGATAAATAGCACCCTGATATTCTATAACCGGCTTCATTTTTCTTACAACACCGTCGGTTTCAGGAAAAATGTTAGGCGAACCGAGAAGCAAAGAACTTTTTATGATACCTTCAATAGGAGGTTTTGCTTTTACCGACACGCCCTTTACAACTTCAAACAGAATTTCGTTAACGCAGCGGTGCGATTTCATCATCGCATCGGACAACAATTTATCGCTCTGCTGATTACTTTTTTCAATGAACAAAACATCAAACCCGATAACTCTAACACCGGCAGAAATCAATTTTTCTATCAGTTTTGCGTGAACGCTTCTGTCCCAAGGCCAGCGTCCTAATTTATCTAAACTATCCTCGTCAATCGCAGCAATTACTATTTCTCCGGTGGGATTTTTTTGACCCCTTAATTTCAGACGGAAATCGTAGGATTTGTATTCAAGCAACTCAAATATGCCCAAAAAATTGATAACCAGAATTATGAGAATTGCCGATATGCCGAGCAGATACCCGATTGTTTTTTTCTTCATTTTTTCTAATTCGGAGCGAGCAAGAAATTTGTAAGGAACCTTGAGGAGCGACTTCGCTTTCAGGAGCGATTCACCCCGTTAGATAGAGAATCTTATCTAACGGGGCAAGCAGAGCGAAATCCGACAGGGCGGTCGGATGAGCGACCGCAGGGAGTCCCTTAGGGGCTTTTCCGACAAATTTGCTTGCGAGCGACTATCTTTTCGTCCACTGGAAACTTTTCCTTGCTTTGGCTTTTCCGGGTTTTTTTCTCTCAACCATTCTGTCGTCGCGGGTCAAATATCCCTCTTTTTTCATTATCGCCTTAAATCCGCCGTCAATTGATGCCAAAGCGCGGGCGATACCGTGTCTTATTGCCTCCGCCTGCGCCATCACTCCGCCGCCGGCAACACTTGCCAAAACATCATATTGCGTAGAAACTTTTACCGCTTCAAACGGCGCAAGAGCGGCACGCTGAAATCTCACTAAACCGGCAAAATAAGATGCCAGCGGTTTATCGTTAACAACCACTTTCCCGCTACCGGCCGAAAGTTTTACCTGCGCCACCGCCGTTTTTCTTCTTCCTATTGCCGTGATTACTTTACCTGTATCTTTTGACATTGTGCCTCCAATTGTTTTGCATCGTTTTTGTAGATTTTAAGACGTCTCAGGCGTTTTGTACGCAGGCGGTTTTTGGGCAGCATTCCGCTTATAGAAAGTTTGATGATTTTTTCCGGGTCAGTCAGAATCAAATCCTTGTAAAGCGTGTATTTGTCGCCGCCGGGATAACCGGAATGCCTGTAATCCAATTTCTGCTCCAATTTATTGCCGGTCATTTTCACTTTCGCAGCATTTGTTACAAGCACAAAATCGCCGATATCCTTATTGGGCGAGTATTCCGGCTTTGTTTTGCCCTGTAAAATACCTACGGCAACCGTCGAAAGCCGTCCCAAAACCTCACCATTTGCATCAATCCAATACCATTTTCTGTCAGCCATAATTTTTACCTTCCTTTTTTCAGTAACTTTAACTAAACTTTTTCATTCAAGCGCGGCAGAAATTTTATTCAGACCCTTGAGGAGCGACTACGCTTTCAGGAGCGACGAACAGAGCGAAGCCGACAGGGCGGTCGGCTGAGCGTGTCTGAAAAAATTTACTGCCGAGCGCTATTATATCAAAAAAAACTCTTTTGTCAATCATAAAAAGTTTTTTGACACAAGCGCTTCTGCAATTTGAACCGCATTTAACGCCGCACCTTTTAACAGATTGTCCGACACAATCCACATTGCAAGCCCGTTTTCCGACGAAATATCCTCACGGATGCGACCGACAAAAGTCATCTGTAATCCTGCGGCATCTATGGGCATCGGATATTTTTTCTGTGCGGGGTCATCAATAACGACTACACCTTCGGCATTTTTGAGAATATCGCGGGCATCCTGCGGGGTAAGTTTTTCCTCCGTCTCAATCCAGACCGCTTCCGAATGCCCCCGCATTACCGGAACGCGAACGCAGGCGGAAGAAATTTTTATAGTGTCATCGCCGAGAATTTTTTGGGTCTCGTGAACCATTTTCATTTCTTCTTTGGTGTATGCGTTCTCTAAAAAAACATCAATCTGGGGAATTATATTGAAAGCAATCTGATAAGGAAGTTTCACAGCCGGCGGAATTTTTTCTCCTTTTGCCCATGCTTTTGTTTGATTTTCAAACTCGTCAAGCGCCTTGCCTCCGGCGCCGGAAACCGCCTGATAAGTGGAAACAATTATTCTTTTTATTTTAGCGGCAGTATGCAGCGGTTTTAACACAACGACCATCTGTATGGTTGAGCAGTTCGGGTTCGCTATAATTTTTTTTTCTTTTGAAAGTGTATCGGGATTTACCTCGGGCACGACCAGCGGAACATCTTTTTCCATTCTGAAATAAGAGGAATTATCAATAACAAATATTCCCTGCTCGGCAAATCTCGGAGCCCAGTCCTTTGAAATTGCGGCGCCGGCGGAAAAAAGGGCTATGTCAAGCGAGTATCCCGTAGCGGTCGCATTGCTATGCGACTTAAGTAACGAGTAATCCGTAATTTTATTTATATCCTCAACGACAATTTCTTTTCCCTTAAAGCTCAGTTTTTGCCCCGCAGTCCTTGAGGACGCAAAAAGCACGAGATTCCCGACGGGAAAATCCCTTTTTTCAAGCATCTTAACCATTTCAAGTCCAACCGCACCCGTAGCCCCAACCACAGCAACATTATATTTTTTCATTTTAACTCTCCTGTGATTATATTTTTATTGTGCGTCCGGTTAACTGCAACCAAAACTTAACGATATACTTCTTTTCTATGGGCAATTCGTAGAATAAGAACGCCATCCGGAATTAGAATATACACTACCCTGTAATCACCGATTCTCAAAGCCCTCATGGATTGGAATTCACCTTTGAGTTTCTTGCCTTTGTCCGGGTCCTTTGATAATTCTTCCCGTATTTGTGTTGTTAATTTTGTCCGATGCTGCGGGTCTATTTTTTTTAAATCTCGTTCAACACTTGATTTATAAAAAATTTTATTTTTCAATTGAATTACCTTCCTACCCTTTTTATCATTTCTTCTTCCGGGATAATTAAATCGTCTTTGTCATTCAAACGGTCTAACCCAATTTGATAATCAATATGCTCGTTAAGATAGGTTTCTAAACTTTTACGGATTATAAAACTTTTGGCACGATTGATTTCCCTTGCAATTTTTTCAATTGCTAAATCTAATTCCTCCGGTATTCGTAACGCTATAAGTTTCATAAAAACCTCCTTCTGCTATATGAGTATAACATAAGTTATCTTGTTTGTCAAGTAGAAAATGATTGTTGTGAATTTTTCTATTTTTAAGTACGAAGTAATAAGTTTTGCCCGTGGAAGAATTTTTTTGACAGGATTTACAGGATTTTTAATGCTGTCATTGCGAGGATCCCGCACATTTCGTCATTGTGAGCCCCGCACCTTTTTGTCATTGCGAACGAAGTGAAGCAATCCCAGTTTTCAAAATGTGCGGGATAAACTCCGCCCATGGCAATCTCTGTGTAAATAAAACGATCTGTATTAAGCCCTTCGCAATTCCTGTTTTACTCTATCTGCAAGAAATATTTTAATCAAAGATTGATACGGAACGCCTTGGGATGTTGCTATCGCTCTTATCCTTGATAACAAATACCCGGGCATTCTTAATGAGATAGATTCTGTAGTGGGTTTCAGGTTCGGAAAAATAACGGGTTCGGCTTTACTTATGTCAAAGTAGTCGGTTGAATCATGCTTTGCCCAAAACTCCCTTTCTTCGTCCTCGCTCTTAAATCTTGGGATAACCCTTAATTTTTTCTTCATACACTCTCCTTTCTTTTTTGCTCATATTTCGTGCTGATATCACCCTGACCTTGTCTCTCTTGATAGTGAACACCACGAAGAGCAATCTCTCTGCTTTTGTTTTGCCATAAAGACCATACCTTTCTTCTTTCTGGGAATGTTTTTCATCTCTGAAAATAAATTTCGGATCATTTTCAAAAACTTCTTCGGTCTCCCTATTTGCGACATTATGTTTGCGTAAGTTTTTGTCAATGTTGCCCTTATTCCATTCAAAGAAAATCGGTTCAGATACTATTTCCATAAATGTAGTATATCAAAAAAATATGCTTTTGTCAAGTAGAAAATGATTATTGTGAATTTTTTTGACAGGATTAACAGGATTTTTAATGCTGTCATTGCGAGTCCCGTGTCTGTCATTGCGAGGGCGAAGCCCGTGGCAATCTCGTTTTAATTACCTCCGTCCCTATTATTCTCCCATACTTATAACTTACTTATCAGTTTTTCAGCACGCTTTATTGCAAAATGAATTATTACTTTTTTGCGAATAATTCTAAACCACACTTCACAAATAATTAATAACAAAACAATTATTAATAATATGACATAAAGTCCAACGCAAATATAAATACTATGAAACATTTTTGAAAACATTTGTAAAAATAAACCCAAAGCAATTGCACCAAAAATAATTCTTCTTTGCCAAAGTTTATATGATATTACATAGGTTTCTCGTATCTTTTCAAATATTTCAGTGTGTTCTTGATTCAAATCATTTATGTGTTTTAGAATTTCTTTTTCCGAATAATGTTCTAAACCAAAGAGAGCACCAAATAATGCAAACACATAACCAATAAAAGATAAAATGTTTAATTCCATATTTTTAAAGGAATATCTTTATTTAATAATCAATATTAAAAAACTCTTTTAAACCTTGTCTCGCTTTTTCACTTCCTAAATCTGCGGCTTTTTTCCAATCAGAAATACATAATTTATTTAATCTTTTATTATAATAAGCATTCCCACGATTGACATAGGCCTCTGCAAGTTTTGGATTTATCTGTATTGCTTTTGTACAATCTGCTATTGCTTCGTCATCTAAACCTTTACCATAATAAGCAATCCCACGGTTAACATATGCCTCTGCATATTTTGGATTTATCTGTATTGCTTTTGTATAATCTTCTATTGCCTCGTCAGGTAATCCTTTCTTGTTATAAGCAATCCCACGGTAACTGTATGCGTATGGGTGATAAAGTTCTGATAATTTTGGGTTCATCTGTATTGCCTTTGTAATGTATTCTATTGCCTCGTCATATAATCTTTTCTTAACATAAGCAACCCCACGGCCGAAATAAGCCTCTGCAAGTTTTGGATTTATCTGTATTGCCTTTATACAATCTTCTATTGCCTCATCATATAATCCCTTATTATTATAAACAATCCCACGGTTGACGTATGCCCCCGCATCTTTTGGGTTCATTTGTATTGCCTTTGTACAATCTTCTATTGCTTCGTCATATAATCCCTTATTACCATAAGCAACCCCACGATTGACGTATGCATCTTCAAATTTAGGATTTATTTCTATTGCCTTTGTATAATATTCAATCGCTTTATCATAAAGTTTCAAAGTGTCCGCTTCATACCCTTTACTAAACCATTGGTATGCGGTTAGGTTTTCGGTTGGATTTATTTTTACTTCTTCTTTTTCTTTTTCACCAAGGACAATTTTCAAACTGTCCAATAAACTAAACGCAATCTCATCCTGTAATTTAAAAATATCGGAAATATTTCCATTTGCCTCTGCTGTGTCAATTATTTTTCTGGTTTGGACATCTACAAATCTTGCGGTAATTTTTAATTGAGCCCCTATAACCTGAAAAGAGCCGAAAACTATCACATCGGCGCCGTACAGTTTGCCTTTTTCAACTGCGGTTTTTTCGTCAACAGCGCCGGTATATTGAAACTTTATTTCTTCTAATATCTTTGATAGATTTTCTCTTTCAATTACGGTTATTTCACTTACCTTAACAAGTTTAGTAGTCAGTGTCTCTGAAAAACCCGCACCTATCCAGTTTTTTTCTTTATCACCGGTTATATTCTGAAATGGGATTACTGCGATGTTTTTAGAAAACACGGGGCAATTTAGAAATAGCGTAAAAACCAAAACTAAAAATCTTGTTTTAATGTGCATACCCAATTCCCTCCGTCTCTATTATTTCTAAATACTACTGTTCTCGTCTTCCCGACAAGTAGAGAACACGAGAAGTTCATAACCAATCGTTTTTAAGATACCAACTATATGTAATTTCTACCCCTTCTTCAAGTGAAATTTTTGTTGAATAGTCAAAATCGGATTTTGCTTTTTGAGACGAAAACAGCCAGCGTTTCTGTTTCATTTCATTAAGTTTGTCAAAGGAAACCAGTGAGGGCTTGTTTTTTAACCGTGCAATAATTTCAGAAAAAAATGCTGATGTCCAAAAAACGAAGTGCGGAGTTTTTATTATGCGGGCTTTCGGATTTACAGTTTTTTTCAGCACTTCGCATAAATCTCGCCAAGAAAAAACCTTATCGTCGCCTATAAAATATGTCTGGCCTTTTGCTGTATCACTCAACGCTGATGAAATTATTCCGTTCACAATATCCGAGACATAACTTATATTTATGAATTTTTCGTCGGACGGGAGCGGGAGAAAACCCTTTTTGGCGTAATCAAAAAAAACAAAAATATCACTATCGCGGGGGCCATAAATTGACGGAGGGCGCAAAATTGTGAGCGGCAATTTTTCTTTGAATTTCAAAACCTCCAATTCGCCCAAAAGTTTAGAAAATCCGTAATGCGAAACCGGATTAGCAATTCTGTCCTCTGTCCTCTGTCCTCTGTCCTCTGACGGACCTGACGCCGCCTGAGATGAAATATGGACAAACCTTTTTATGTCAGGGTTTTTTTCAAAAACTGCTTCTATAAGATTTTTTGTTCCTGCAACATTTGTTGTATAAAGTTCGTCTGAGCAAACTGCTCTGACAAGTCCAGCCGAGTGAAAAACATAATCGGTATTTTCAACCGCTGATTCCAAAGATTTTTTGTCGGAACAATCGCCGCTAATAATTTCAACGAAAAGTCCTTCAAGCCATTTCAGTTTTTTAGGATTTCTGACGAGGCATTTTACGGAAAAATCCTTTTTCAGCAACGCCTCTACAAGATGACTTCCCAAAAAACCTGTTGCGCCGGTAACCAGTGCTTTCATTTATTTTAACCTTTTTTAATCGTAAACAAGGGAAAAATTTCTGTAAAATGTTATGAGCGAGGAAGTTGTTGAGCAGAACTTCACGGAGCACGGCTTACGCTATCTGCCGTGCGAGTGAGAGCGCCCGCACAGGCGGGACGCGGTTCTGCGAGACAATTTCCGAGTGATTATCAAAGAAATTTGTTCCCGAGCGACTATTTTTTCACGCTCATTTTTTCCAAGAGTTCGTTTATCACGGCAGCAAGATCAGCTAGCTCATCGCCTTTTCTTAAAAAAATTTTTTTATTCGTATCGCCGGAATCAATAATTTCCCGTAACTGTTTTTTCAACTTAAAAACCGGACCGGCGATTTTGTGGGAAATATAGACGGAAACAACGGCGACAAGCGCGGTGTAAATAAAACTGTTGACGATAAGCCACAAATGAATCTGCCTGACCTGTTTGCCTATTGCCGACGAAAGAATGTTGGGCAAAATTGACTGGATAGTAAGGTAAGTGTGATACTCCACAAGAAGTAACATCGCTATTAAAACGCCGCCTATCATAAACGCATATTTCAATTGCATTTTTTTGTCAATTAAAATTTTTCTTCTTTTAAATTTTACCTCTTTTTTTTCTTCCATTTTGCCTCCTTTTGCGTTATTTTAACAAATTCTACCGAGTGAGAAGTGGAACATTTGTTCCATATTTTTATTTTTCAAGCATAGCAAGATGCGTTTGGGCTTCTTTTTCATATTTTGTGCCGGAAAGTTTTTTCCACTCGGACATTGCATTTTCCTTATAGCCGCCCTTTGCCACCCAGCCGACTGCTTTTACCATTTTTTCATATGCAATCGCGAGTTTCCGCCTTATGTCAACCGAATCCGGATTTTTTTCAAGGCAGGCAAGGTAAGCATCAACTTCCAAGCCGGGGAGATTTAAAACATCATACAGATTGGCAAGTTCTTCATAAAATCCGATTTCCGACGGGAATTTTTTGATGCCCGCCTGATATATTTCAACCGCCTCTTCTTCTAAGTCCTCCGTACAGTACTGCTCGGCAATCGTATAAAAATTATTCGGAGTTTTTTTGGATGATGCAGTTGACATTGTGTCCCAATCGTCCTCTATACATAGACGGTTGTCGGAATAAATAAGCACCTGCCCGTATCCGGTTTTTATCAGTTCCCAGTTAAAACATCTCTGTTTGCCGTTTTCATCATTATAAAATATCAGCCCTAAAATCCTGCCGTAGGTGCGTTTTGTATTTTCCTTGTCAATCACCAACATTATATCTTTGCCTTCAATCTGCTTTATTGCGAATGACTTTGCCTCTTCGCCGCCCGGTTCACCGTGTGGCTTACCGTGAGAGGGATGCGCTATCTCCGGCGTATCTACTCCCATCAGGCGAATTGTCTGACCGTCGGTGGTCTTTACAGTATCACCGTCAAACACATATTCTACCCTTACTTCCTCTATTATATGAGGGACCGTCCAGTCAACAAAAGAATACTTGCTCGTGTCTAATTTTTCAGCGAATACGACGGAAGATAAAAATAAAATTAGTAAAAATACAAAAAGTGATTTAGCCCAGTATTTCACGCAATTTATCCTCTATAAACCGCTTCAATTTCAGTTTATTCAAAAATCCGGTTGATGTGAACTCTATGCCGTAAAAATTTGAGTTTTTTGACCTCAACTCCCACGCCGGTTTACCCTTTGATTTTATGGTATTTTTATCCGGCAGATAGAACTCAAAAATATATTCTGCACCGCTGTTCAATTCGCTTTCTGTTTCTAATGCGAGCCCGCTGACGCTTACATTTTTTATAATTCCGCTGTGAGAAACTTTACCCGAGCCGACCGGCTTAATATTTACCGTTGCCGAATAAATAATCCTCGGATATTTTCTTCTGTCTTCGTTGAGCATGTTTTTATTTTACAAAAAAAACATAATAAGTCAACAAAAAAGTACTTGACAAAATTGTTAATTTATGATATAAATATAAGAAATGTCGGAAAGTCCGACGGAACGTTGAACGGGAGGTGTTTTAATGAGAAAACTTTTGTCGACATGTTTCGGTATTCTGGTCCTGGTTTCGGTTGCTGCCGCCGAGCCGATATTGACCGCAGAATCAAAATGTATACCGGCTAATACGATGGAATTGGGATTGGGCGTATCTTACGGCGTTGATACGTGGAAATGGGACGGAGGAGAGGACGGCGACAGCAGCGTTTCCCTTATGGCAGTTAAAATTCCGGCAAAATACGGGATTACCGACAATTTAGAATTGAACCTTGGTGTCCCTTACCGCTCTTGGAACTCCAAAATTGAAATCAGCGGAACAGAATATAAGGATGACGAGGCGGGGCTGGGACAGATTTCTATCGGCGGAAAACTTGCTCTTGCCGAAAGTTTTGCGGCAGGACTTGACGTCCAGATGCCGACGGGCGATGTTGATAAAACGCTCGGTGAAGGAACGAACATCGGAGTATCTTTTATTGCGTCCGGTGAGATTGATACGCTTAAAATTTCTGGGAATGCCGGTTATCTTCTTAAAATGAAATACGAAGACGAAGACAAAACGGAGTGGGACCCGGGCGACCCGCTCATTATAAGAGGCGCCGTTGAATACCCGATAGAAAAATACTCTGTTATCGGCGAGGTACAGTTTCAGAGTTTCGGAAAAACGAAAGCGAAAACCGACGGCGGGACAAGTACGGACATTGCCGATTCAAACGGTTCAACGCTTGATTTTCTCGTAGGCGGACAGTACCTGAAAGACGCCATGAAACTTAAACTTGGTTTTGAATTCGCCGTCGGAGACGAAAACCAGCGGGCAGGTCTTGCGCATTTTTACGATTCGTGGGACTGGAAGGTTATTCTCGCGGGCGCTTATAAATTTGAAATATAGGGGGGTGAGTTAAATGAAAAAATTTAATTTATTTTTAATTTCAATCTTAATCGGAGCAATTTTTTTCGCCGGATGCGGAAAAAATGAAAAGAAAACGTCGCTTTTGACGGGTACAAGCGGAGGACAACCTGCTTCACAAAGCACTACCGCAAGCGTAGCGGCAAATTGTGCAAGTATGGCGGCGAAGGCGGCGGGCGGCGGAGTATCCTTTGCACCTCATCTATCACCGAGTCTTCACAAAGTTGTCACAGGTCTTGGTGAACCTGACGCTGAAGGGTATTACACATTCGGCGGATATACGGGCACAACTATGAAACTTCAATTTCTGAATTCTTCAAGACAGCCGATTATGAATATACAGAGTCAAGAAATGTTGACTCTCAAATATATTCACGTTGTACTCGTATCACAATACGCTTATGGGACATTCAACGGCGATTTCACAATGTTGTACAGCACGTCAAGTTACGAAACGATGGAAAGCGGGACAATAACGACTTCCGACCCCGTCGGCGGAACATTTACGGCGACAATCACCAATATGATCGTTGAAAAGAAAACGGTCCAAGGGGCAATAGTCGGCGTACCTTTAAGCGGTTCTATGACTATTTCGGGTTCTTCCGGCTATACCGGGACGAACACTTACAGCACCGTAGGGTCAGTGCATAAATGCGAGGGACCGATTTATTATCAGGGACAACAGGTCGCATATGTTTATCTTACTTTTAACGAAACTTTCGGAAATTACACAGGTTATTACATAGATGCTTCCGATGCATCTGGAACGCATCACACAATTGAATAATTTTCAGAAACAACCGGATTTGAATCAATTAAAAAAGGACGGTTTGAATTTTACAAAATTCTGCCGCCCTTTTTATTTTTATTCTTCTGTCCTTGCGAACTTTTGCATTTTTGTTCTATCTTTATTCACCAGCCGCTTATCAGTTCGCCTTTTGCGTCAGTGTGAACGCAATTTACAAATACACTGCCATGGTTTGCTATGTAACCCCAATTTCCTAAATCGGTTGAAGCATCCCCTTCATTAAAATCATCTATATCTGTTGTTTCCTGATGGCTGGTTAACCCAAGTTTTACAGCCGGCATTTTTGATAGATATTTCGTTTGCAGAGGACCTGCTTCATTAGAAATAGCAACGGCATTTTGAGGATATTGCATGCCTTCCATATCACTGTAATAAAGAGTTATCGCACTCCTTAAATTTCCCAACTCGCCCTTTGTTTTCCCTTGTTTGGTTCTCCTAATCATTTCCGCAAATTTAGGAATTGCAATAGAAGCAAGAATGCCTATGAGAGCAACAACTATCATAAGTTCAATAAGCGTAAATCCTACGGTTTTTTTTCTGATTGATAAAACCGCTCGTCCCGGCAGAATTTTTTCCGGCAGCCGAAACTTTTCCATAATTTCTCCATTTTTCAGATTGATATCTGTTTTATTTCCTGTTTGCAAAATTAAAGTTCCGCCGGTTTTAAGAAAAGGCAGACACAATTCTTCCGCTGTTGACAATTTGGCTACGGCTCTTGCGGCGACAAAATCATATTTACTTTGATATGTGGACATTTTGACTACGCTCTCCGCTCTGTTACAGATTATTTCTGCTTTTATGTCTAATTTTTTGCACAGATGCCTCAAAAATTCCGTTTTCTTTTTTGATGAGTCCAAAAGCGTCAGCGATATTGCCGGCAATACAATTTTCACGGGTATGCCGGGGAAACCTGCGCCGGTGCCTATATCTAAAAAGCAGGGAGCATCGGGCAGTGTAGGTAAAACTGAAAGCACGCTTAAGGAATCCAAAAAATGTCTTTTAATGATTTCTTCATCCGTTGCGGGACCTATCAGATTAAACCTTTGATTCCACTTTTTTAGTTCGTCAAAATAAATTGAAAACTGTCCTATTTGCCGTTTATCAAGTTTTATGTTGAGAACTTTTAGTCCATCTAAAAAAACTTTCAGCGATTGCGAATTCATTTTTTAACCATTCTCTACCAGAGCGAAGCAAGAAATTTTTGAAGAGCCTCAATTTACGACCTATGCCCTGCAGGAGTAAATTGCAGAGCGAGTTCTGACGAGCGTCACAAGAAAATTTGCTTGCGAGTGACTTTCATTTTTTACCCTTTAATTTTTCTTGTGCAATAAAAAGGTTTCTTTTTACGCCTTCGTCATTCGGAGCATTTTTAAGCGCTTGGGAAAAATACTCGGATGCTTTTGCATAATCCATTTTTTCCCAATACACTACACCCAAATTATTATACGCCTGAGAAAGCGACGGGTCGACAGAAATTGCTTTTTCAAAGAGCGGAACGCTTTTATTGTATAATTTTTTTTCATTAAATACAAGCCCCAGATTGTTATATCCCGCAGAGTAATAATTTATTATCTGCTTAGTGAAAAACCTGTTTTTTCCAAAAGTGCGAGGCGGCAAAACATAAAAATCAAACATCTTTTCCGACGATGAAATATCCGAGTTGCCGTAAAGAAATCCTTTTGGCGTAATTTTATAGTCCGGAGGAATTTTGCTTATATTATCGGAATAAAAAGGAAATCGGTTAAAATTATATGACAAAAGCACGGCCTCAAGTTCAATCCCTGATTTTATTTCATAGTCCGGCAAAATTTCAGGATATTTCTTTTTAAGTTGCCCGTAACCCCACAATGTTTTGTAAAAAACGGCTAATCTGACATCCTTTCTTCTCCGGATACAATCCTGCTGATATTTAAGGGTAAAAGTTGTTGTATCGTCGGGATTAAACAATACCGAATTTTTCGGCAGAGTTTTCAGCAAGTCCTTTGAATAATCGTATCCGATGAATTCATACCGTTTTGACAACTGCGGCAAGTTAAATAAAATTATTCCGCACATACCGGCAGAAATCACAAATATTACAATTTTATCTCCAATAAATCTGCTTAAACTTAAAATGCCATGAAAATATCCCAAAGCAACGAATATCGTAAAAACTATCATCGGCATTATTAGATATGGCTCCAAAATCGGAAGCGAGGTTCTATCGGTCAGCGGTAAATTTGAAATTATAAAAAATACCGGACCTGAAAAAAACCAGAATAAAAACAAAGTCCAAAAAAGTTTTTTTCTGAATGCTAAATAAAGGCCCGCGGCAAGAAAAAAAATCGTCGCAACAGCCCAGCCGTTTTTACTTTCAATAGATATGTTTAAAAAATTAACGAAATTTTTTATCACCGTTGAAAAATTCTGTTCCGTCGGACTTTTCTCCGGATGAAGACGGACGCCGCCATAATCGGCGCGGGTGAGCACTCTGTAAAAATTTCGAACCTTTGCCGACGGGTCGCCCCAATTTGCAGTAGGATTTTGTGCGGACCGGATAGGTAAAAAAAGATAGCCGGAAAAGCCGATAAGAAAGGCGGGTATAAGGTAGAGGGTAAACGGTAGAAAGGTTTTGCCCAGCCGCTTAATCAGTAAATAAGTTATTCCTGGGAGTAAAAGTACAAGCGTTTGATGATTCCCGAGACCCAAGCCGAATAAGAAAGCGGCGAGTATCGTGTAGTTGCCGGGCTGGCTCGGCTTAGTAGTAAATAATAAATAAATTATCAAAACGGCAAAAAAGGTGTTTATAGAATACATTTCAGAAACGATGCTTAAAGAGTGCATTGATGAACTTAAAGAAAACAAAAACACTGCAAACAACGAACTGAAAATCAAAACCGGTTTTTTATCGCTAAAAATTTGCTCACCGATTTTTTTTATCAACAGATATAAAATCCCGCATGCCGCGGCGCCGAAAAATGCGGACATCAAATTTACTTTATATGCGATGTTACCGAACGGAATCAAAATGGTAAAAATTTTTCCCAATAAAACATAAAGCGGATAACCCGGCGGGTGGGCGATACCCAATGTAAATGCAGAAACAATCATATCGCCGCTATCGCGATAAGGCGATATGGTCGGATACATCGTGCAGAGATAAATTATAAATGTGGAATTAAAAACCAAAAAAAACATATCAAAATCCGGTTAATTTTTTCAATTTGTCGTAGTTTTCTACGGAATTTTCTACACCGCACAACGATATGGCGAACATTTTACCGTAAAGTTTTATTTTTATTTTGTTTTTAGCATAATAAATTTTTTCTAACAAACTGTAATATACCTTTCTTTTTCTTCCGAAAAAATTCTTATACTCAAAATGGGTATTAAAAAACTTAAACCGTTTTTCAAATCCTAAAATATTTTTTGAAGCGACCTCCAAAACGAGTTCGGTGTCAAGGACATCCAACGGGACATCATTACTAATGAAATTATCCATAATTTGCCCTCTTTATGCGCTTTTTCTTTTCCAGCCATATCATAATTATGCTTAAATCGGCTTGAGTAACCCCTGAAATTCTTGATGCCTGACCGACGGAAACCGGACGCACCTGATTCAACTTGTGCCTGCTTTCCGTCAATAAGCCCGGAATTTTGTCATAGTTAATTTTTTCCGGAATTTTTTTATTTTCAATTTTTTTGAATTTTTCAACATCCGCAATCTGTCTTTTTATGTAGCCGGCATATTTTTTTTCAATTTCAATTTCATATTCAATCTTCTCTTTTGTCCACGGTAAAATATCTGCGTCAAACTCAAAATTATTTTCTTTAACAAGTTCCCTGTACTTCTGAAACTTTTTGTAAATTTCGCCGTCAATCAAACCGTATTTATAACCGTAATCCATCAAACGCAAATCAGAATTGTCGGCGCGTAGAATAAGACGATACTCGGCACGGGAAGTGAACATTCTGTAAGGGTCAAGGACGCCTTTCGTCACCAAATCGTCTATTAAAACTCCGATGTACGCTTCATCCCGACGAAGAATCAGCGGCTCAATACCTTTTATTTTTGCAACTGCATTTATTCCGGCAATTATTCCCTGACCTGCCGCTTCCTCATAACCGGAAGTTCCGTTAATCTGTCCCGCAAAAAATAAACCTTCAATATTTTTCGTTTCAAGAGTCGGCTTCAGTTGTGTCGGCTGGCAAAAATCATATTCAATCGCATAGCCGGGTCTTATCATCTCACAATTTTCCAGCCCGTCTATAGTTTTCAACATTTCATATTGGACATCATATGGAAGCGAGGTCGCAATTCCGTTGCAATAGACCTCTTCCGTATCATATCCCTCCGGCTCAAGAAAAATCTGGTGGCGGTTCTTTTCGGGAAATTTTTTTACTTTATCCTCAATGGACGGACAATATCTGGGCCCGATACCTTTAATCTGTCCTGAAAAAAGCGGCGCGCGGTGAAAATTTGCCGATATAATTTTGTGGGTTTTTTCATTCGTATAAGTGAGCCAGCAGGGAAGTTGTTTCTGCGTTATTTTTTCTGTAAAATATGAAAATGGTATAGCAGGTTCATCGCCGGGTTGTGCAATACATTTTGAATAATCAACCGTTTTTCCGTTAATTCTCGGCGGAGTCCCGGTTTTAAGACGTGCGATTTCAAACCCGAGTTTTTTCAGTGAATCCGAAAGATGCATAGCCGCAAATTCGCCGCTTCTTCCGGAGTGAAAAGTTGTCTCGCCGATATGGATAAGCCCTTTCAAAAATGTGCCGGTTGTTATAATTACGGTTCTGCCTAAAAATTTTATTGACGGTTTTGTGATAATACCGATTGCTTTTTTCCCGTCGGTTAAAATTTCTGTCGCTTCCGCCTGAATGAACCGCAGGTTTTTTTGCTTTTCAATCGTATGCTTCATTGTGAACTGATAAAGTTTTTTGTCGCATTGTGCTCTCGGTGACTGCACCGCTGGTCCTTTTGATTTGTTGAGTATACGGAACTGCAAACCGGTTTTATCAGCGATTTTTGCCATTTCACCGCCGAGGGCATCTATTTCTCTGACGATTTGTCCCTTCGCGACGCCGCCGATTGCAGTATTGCAGGACATCTGGGCAACGGTATCCGCATTTATGGTAAGAAGCAGAGTTTTCAACCCCATTCTCGCTGAACTCAAAGCTGCCTCGCAACCCGCATGCCCCGCCCCTACCACAATCACGTCAAATTTTTCAGGATATGTGAACATAATTTTCCTATTTCTTTTTGAGGACGAACCACACGGTATGCGCATAGCGGTTCAGATAACGTTCCCGTGAAGCATTCATCAATTTCAGCGCAGACCTCAAGAGTACCGGTCTCGGTTTTTCGTTTATATACATTTCAGCAACGGTAACCGCCGACGTTTCAGATTTTTTCTTTATAAAATTTATCGCCTCGGAAAGTCCGAAAAACCATTTGTGGCGGTCGGGCGGTGGAACGGCAGGCAACCCATAGTGCCCGAACGAACCTTTTCCCCTGCTTATCGGCAATCTTGCATTGACCCAGTTATTCGGCAGCGAAATAATAATATGATTTTTTGCAACCCGGACCAATTCATCAAAAATATGATGTAAATTATCAAGGTGTTCCAATACGTCTGAGCAAATCACGCAATCAAAAGTTCCGTCGTTAAATGGAAGTTTGTCAATGCTTTCCAAATCCAATTTAATATCGGGAGCGCCCGCAATGTCTACGCCGGTGTATTCGGCATCCGGCAATAATTTTTTTAAAACCGCCATATCGCACCCGACATCAAGTATTTTTCCGGCTAACAAGTGTGAAAACCTGTCGCGGATGTACCCGGAACGGGCAGCCCGATTTTTAAACGATACGTATTCTATTTTCATAAAAATATCCTTAGTCCACGGCAGTGCACTTCTCTGCCGCAATCACATCAAATTTTTCCGGATAAGTGCCGAACGAATCCTATTTTAATTTTTGCTCTGTTTCAATAAGATTCCTTTCTTTTTCAAGTTCTTTTTTCAATTCTGCCTCAGTGGGAAGATATAATTTATACTTTGAAGCGAATAATCGTTTGTTTTCCTTTAATACGGAATATTTGACTACCGTCTCGTCTTTTTCGGCGCAAAGAATTATCCCTATTGTTGGATTATGTCCTTCCGGTTTTATTTTGTCTTCATACAAGCGAACATACATATCCATCTGCCCTATATCCTGATGAGTAAGTTTCCCGACTTTCAAATCAATCAAAACAAAACATTTCAGAATGTAATTATAAAACACAAGGTCTATGTAAAAATGCTGGCTTTCTGTAGAAATCCGCTGCTGGCGGGCAACAAAACAAAAACCTTTTCCAAGTTCAAGCAAAAACTCCTGAAGTTTGTCAATAATCGCTTTTTCTATATTTAACTCAAGGTATTTTTTATTCTCTTTCAGACCGAGAAATTCCAAAACATATGGGTCTTTGATAACATCATTCGGAGTGGTCTTTAACTTATCCGCGGTTTTTAATGCTTCTTTTACTACCGCTTTTTTATTTTTGCTTGCCAAAAGCCGTTCGTAATAAAAGGAATTTATCTGCCGTTCAAGTTGACGAGTGCTCCAGTTGCCTTCAATACATTCGTTTATATAAAACTCTCTCGCTGATGAATTACCCGCTTTAAGCAATAGCCGATAATGCGTCCATGTTAACTTAGAAGATAGATTCTTATTCAGCAAAACAGAGAAAAAGTCACCCACTGCGTGACCTTTTTTAGCAATATGAGATTGGTCACGCACCGCGTGACTTATTGGGAAGGCAACATAAAATTGCCGAAAATATTTCAGATTCGTTTCGTTAAACCCTTCGCCATATTCTTTTCGCAACCTGTTTGAAAGTTCTTTTATAAGATATGTGCCATAATCCGCTTTGTTTTTACCTTTTTGTTCTTCTTCAACGATAATCCTTCCTATATTCCAATATGCCAGAACCATTGCGAAGTTTACCGCACGATAAGAATTACTGCGGGCGCTTTCTAAAATTTCTCTTATCTTACCGTATAACCCTTCAACACTCATTATCTTGCTCATATTTTTACCCTCTTTTTCCCGGCTAGGAAATCTTGTTTGTTAAAATATTTTTTTGCTTTTTTTTCTGCTCAAGTTTTTCGTCTATCATTGAAAGAACTTCCATCAACCGCAATCACATCAAATTTTTCCGGATATGTGAACATAATAATCTATTTTTCCCAATTAGTCCAATTGGACTAATTGGGAATTATTTTTTATACATCGCCGAAATAACGGGTATTAAACCCTTTGCTTTCGGCGCTCACTCGGAAAAACAAACAAGTTTGTTTTTCACTCGCTCGCTTGAAAATAAGATTTTATTAAAATTTCAAGTTCTTTCACAACTGTTTCATACTCGGTGAGATTCGGCAGTTGGTTTTTCAATCTTATATCCCACATTTTTTTGTAATTTTTATTTTTTACGGCATTACGCAAACTTGGTGCATTTATTTCTGTCCCGTATTTTTTCCTGAATGATTTTTTGGCATCTCTAATTTTTATTTTTGATTTCAGCAGATACAGTAAATCCCACAAATCACGCGGCTCATCTACCACATCCAAAATTCTACCGATTTTTTCTGCAATTATTGATTCCAAATTATATGTATTCAGAAAGCAATTTGACTTTTTAAAATATTCAAATGAAAAATTGATTTTTCTATTTTTTGAGGGCAATACAATACTGTCCTCAATTATGTCTATCTTCAGTTCTTTAGCGGAACGAATTTCCGGAATAATATCATACAGAATAAATATTTGCAGATGCCCCCGCTGAGAATAAAAAATATTTTTTATCTTAAGAACTATCGGCAAATGCTTTACCGCTTCACTTAAAATATCTTCAATGATTTTTTCATAAATACTTAAATTATCGTCGGATTTTAATATAAAATCCAAATCCTCCGAATAACGGAACTCCGGAAAATACATTTTTTTTAATGCTGTCCCTCCGCGAAATACAAAATTTTTTGTCAAGATGGCACTGTTACAAAATCGGCTGAGCAATAATTCTATACAAAAGTCCTTTTCAATGGTTTCTTCCGGAATACCGATTTTTTCACTCAATTTTCTTACATAATTGTATTCAATCATAATTTTATGCAGATATAATTTTTAATATCTGGTTGCTTCCGATATTATCAATCAAACGCCAATTATTTTTATCAATACTTTTTTTTATGGATGTCGGATCTAATAAATCATATCTGTTTGAAACATAAGTTTTCAGTTTTGTAAATGTATCGCCGGCATCTATGCCGAGTATTTCAAGAATATAACCCAATCTTTTGGCGACCACTTTTTTGTTATATTTCGTCGTATATTTAACGAGCCGTTTAAAATTTATTTTATCTTTAACCAACCAGATACCCTTGGCGACCTCCGTAATCCCGCCGCAGTATTCGGGATGGGAAAGCGCGTCAACTATCGTTTTTTCAATATCGGAAATATTCACTCTCGCCGTTTTTGTTATCCATTCGCTTTTTATACCCCATATATTTTTTTTGTTCACAAATACAAACGAAACTTTGTCTGCGATTGCTTTCGGCGGGAACTGTCTTTTTGATGTGACAATAAACATTTTAATAACCGGCTGGGTCGTCATTCCCCAGTATTTCATAGCACTATAAAAAGCAATATAGTAATTCTGTGTATTTACAATTTCCTTTGCCATTACATACAAATTACCGGTAAATGTATCCGCCGAACCGAGTTCCTGCGGAATAATAATGTACTTGCCCTTTTTAAGCCGATGGATTACTTTTCTTTTAATTAAATCAAAAACCAACTTCGCCGCATTCGGGCGGGATGTTTTATTTATACGGACGATATCGTCAATCATAAAAACCGGCTTGTTTTCATCATAAAGTTCGGCTATAAGATTGGCGCTGATTTTCCCGAGTGTTTTCATTTTTTCAACTCTTTGTGTAATGTAAATTACCTGACAAGTAATATGTTATACAATAATAGTTAATTTGTCAAGTGATTTTATCCGGAAAAAATTGTTTTGCTCCAATCACATCAAATTTTTCCGGATATGTGAACATAAAATTATTTTTCTTTCTCTATTTTTGTTTCATAATCTTTGATTTTTTTGATATTTTCTAATTCAGTTTTATTTAACATTTTCTCAGAGAAATTTGGGTTTGGCTTGTACCAATCCTGTGACTCAAAATATTCTTGTAATTTTTTATCTTTGAAAATTCTTCCGTGTCTTGCATAAAACTCATTCCTGAAAATTTTCAATTGCCACATTGACAGCAACTCAAGACAAGGTTCATCAAGTTTATTTTTATCCCAATCAAATGAGTAACCCCAAGGTATATGCCTTCCATGTCCTCCTAAGGAAATTTTAAAATAATCATTCGGTTGGGGTTCAATATCTTTTAATTCCCAAATCATTTCATTTTTCCTACGTTTGAAAATAACCATTGGAATCTCTTGTCCTGATCGTTTTTTCCACCATAGTGACATAAAGGGATATAAATAATTAGAATTTTCTATTTGTATCCATGTGTCATTTGAAAACCTTAAATCAAATATTACTTTACCAATACTACCATACCAAGAGCCACCGGTTCCATACAAATAAAGAGCCAAAATAGTTCTACCTGAAACATCCCCATAAGGTGCTTTATAAATTACTCTTGTTTTTGTCACTTTTTGGGAAGGGAATTTTACTGTTTTTATTATCCATTTTTTTACATCTGTCTTTTTTTCAGAATTCGGTATTACTACAGTTTTTGCTTCGGATTCGTTTATAAATGTCTTGAATGACACAAAATTAGAAAACTCCTCGTCTTTTAAATCATCATTATTCATAACCCATTCCACTTGTGGAAAACCAACCACTGTTTCAGTATCAACTCCATTATTATAAAATTCAAAACTCGCATCAACTGTGTAATATTCACTTTTCGTAATATCCATTATTACATATTCTGAAACCATAGATATACTGTTGTGTTCATCCATAATTTTAGCGGCGCCCCCGGCAATTTCTACGTATGTGTCGTCGGCAAATAATCTTAAAATTTGGATTACATTAATACTTAAAACAATTAAAAAACTTAATCTGAACTTTTTCATAAATTGTTACCTCACTTATAGTACTTTTTTAGTCCATTTATAATCGTCTCTGAAACTTTTTGCAGATATTTTTTATCTTTCAAAAGTTTTTCGTCTGATTTGTTTGAGAGATAGCCGTATTCTATTAAAATTGACGGGACTTTTGCGAACTCAAAACCGACAAGGTATTGCTTATGAATGCCGTCAACGATAACTCCGGATTTTTTTATTTCTTCATACACCGTTTCTGCGAATTTTTTTGAGTCGTCTTTATACCACAGAACCGAAACGCCGCGCTTTTTTTTATTCGGCGACCAGTTGCAATGGACACGTAAAAACAGGTCGGCATTTTTTGAGTTGGCGAACTCGGCGCGAGCTTGGTTATCGGCGTCCTGACTTTCTGCTAACCGCCAGTAATTTTTTCTGTCACGGGTAAAATATACCGTCGCACCTTCCTGCAAAAAAATCCCGTCTAAAATTTCGGAAATATCAACAACGATATCTGTTTCTTTCACGCCGGAAGCACTTTTACATCCGTAATTTACAATTTTTCCGTTAAAATTTTTTGCGGCGTGCCCCGGGTCAACAATAATAATTTTTCCGGATAATGACTCGGAATATACAAAATCACTCAACAAAAAACAAAAAGTCAAAATATGAAACCACAGATTGACACAGATTAACACAGATTTCAAAATGGCAAGGTATTTATTATTTTTAACACGCATTGATATTCCGGTTCCTCCCTTAAAATTTTTTCCGTCAGATATTTTCTAAAAAATTTTTCAAGTCCGTTTGTGGCGAATGCGACAAGTATATTCTGCTCTAACTCCGGCGTGCGGTTTGATTTTGTTTCTCTGCTTTCGCCAATCCAAACGATTTTTTTCTCGGAGGCGGCGAAAAGTCCTGATTCAAGTTCAAATTTATAAGAATAACTCATACTTTTCTGATACTCGCCGAAGTCCCGTCTACCGGTTGATTTTACATTTTTATTAATAATAATCGTTTCGCATTTTTTTATAACGCTGATAAGCAAACTGTCAACTTTTAATTCGTCGGAAATTTCATATAATTTTTTAAGGGTTTCGGGATTGTTTAAATCATCTACTCTCTTAAAATTACCGATACCCCAGGTTTTTTTATTCAGCATTACATTTCTTACGGTGTCAGGATGGACGAGGCGGCGATACTTTTTCTTTTTTATCAAAATGGTATAAAAATGCTCGGATGTGATATTGCTTATTTTTTCGGCTGTCTCAAAGTCAACTATCATTTTTTCCTCTCGGCGGCCGAGCCAATCCTCTGATTTATTTTCTATAATAAGCGGTGATTTGACAAGCGGGATGAATTCGGTTGCAGATGCGGTGGGGAATCCTATTCTAACCGGAAAAACTGCGACAGATTCTAATGATATGGGGAAATCCTGTTCATAAATTATTTTGCAAACTTTTTGTTTCGGACGATGGAAAGAACAAGAGCAAAAAGTTAAAAGTAAAATCAGGAACCGTGCCTTGAAAATTTTTTGCATTTTATTTTCCGAAAAACATATTTAACCCGACTATTACGATAAAAACACCGAAGATTTTTTTAAGGACCGGGTCGCTGACCGGTTGTGCGAGAGCGCCGCCGAAAAATCCGCCGATAAAAAAGCCAACAGCAACAAGTGCGGCAATTTTTATATTTACATGCCCTGCTTGATAATATTTTACGGCTGCAAGAAGTCCTATCGGCGGAATCATAGCAGCAAGAGATGTCCCTTGTGCCTGATGTTGAGTCATTTTGAAAAAATAAACAAGTGCCGGAATTAAAATTGTGCCGCCTCCGAGTCCGAACAGCCCGCCCATAATTCCCGCCGCCAAACCGACAATTAGATACGCAATGTTGAGCATTTTTCTCTCCTCTTAATTAAAATCTGAAAAAAATTTGCCAACGGAAAACTATAACAAATGTTTCATTTTTCAGACGATAAAAAAAGCAAATTCAAGCAACTATTTTCCGACGCAGAAATTTGAAAAAATCCTGTCAAGTATTTCTTCCGTCGGAACCTCGCCCGTAATTTCGCCCAAATAATTCAGAGCACTCCGCAAATCCGTTGCCGTGAACTCTTCCGATAAGCCGTCTTTAACCGACGACGCCGCTTTTTCAAGCGAGTTCAAAGCATTCTCAACTAATATCTTATGCCTTGTGTTTGTAAGTAAAAAATCGCTGGTGTTTATATCGCTTGTTATAAACAAATTATAAATAATCTTTTTCAGTTCTTCTAAACCCTCATTTTTTGAAGCGGATATTGTAACAACCGGAGCAGGAATTTCCAACTCAGAAACATTGCCGATTTTAGAGGGCTTATCGGATTTATTCAAAACCAGAATAACTTTTTTTGAAACAAGCAGTTCGGCAATGTGAAAATCTTCATGACTTAATTCTGAAGATGAGTCCAATACGAACAGGACCAAATCGGCAGTTTGCAGTGTCTCCTGCGCCCTCTCAATTCCTATTTTTTCAACTATATCTTTGCTGTGTTTTCTTATGCCGGCGGTGTCCGTCAAAATCAAAGGAATACCTGAAATGTCAATCGTCTCCTCTATGATGTCCCTTGTCGTGCCTGGAATTTCCGTTACAATCGCTCTATTTTGCCCGACTAAAACATTCAAAAGCGACGATTTTCCGACATTCGGCTTGCCTATAATAGCGGTTCTTACTCCGTCTCTGTAAATTTTGCCGGTCTGAAATGTCAGAAGGATTTTCTCCAACGCAGTTCCTACCTTTTCAACCTTTCCGAGAACTTCTTCACCGTCTATAACCGGTATCTCGTCTTCCGAATAGTCAATCGCCGCTTCTATTGTAGCCAATATGTCCACAAGTTCGCTTTTTTGCCTGTTTATTTCTTCCGATAAAACCCCGCTCAATTGACTAACCGCACAGGAGAGAGCTGCTTCCGTTTTTGCCTTTATAATATCGCAGACCGCCTCGGCCTGAGATAAATCTATCCGCCCGTTGAGATAAGCGCGCTTTGTAAATTCGCCGGGGTCGGCAAGACGCGCACCGTATTTGACGCACAATTCAAGAGTTTTTTTTAGCGGGACGGGGCCACCGTGGCAGGAAATTTCTGTTATATCCTCGCGGGTATATGATTTCGGAGCTTTCATAACCGTCAAAAGCACTTCATCAACAAATTTTTTACCGTCACTTATTTTCCCGAGATGGACAGTGTTGGCGGAAAGTTCTGAAATTTTTTTTTTCGTTTTCGGATGGAAGATTTTGGAAGCGATGCTTAATGCCGCGGGACCGCTGAGACGGACAATCCCTATGCCGGCAAAACCAGAAAGTGTGGATATGGCGACAATCGTATCATCAGAATTTATTTTCACCCCGCACCTCTTTGATAAAACCCCGCTTAATTAGAATGGGGTAAAACTCCGGAAAAATTAGGGGCGCGACTTCGGTCTTACAATAAGTTTTCTGTCTTCGCCTTCGCCCTCGGACACCGTTTCAACAAATTCACTGTCCTGCAAAGTAAGATGTATTATTTTTCTTTCGCTCGCCGGAAGTTTTATTTCAACCGGCTCGTTTTTCATTTTTACCCGCTCTTCTATTTCTCTTGCTTTATTGACAATTTTTTCATTCCTTCTTTCAAGGTAGCCGTCTATGTCAAGCGTTATTCTTACCCCGCGGCTTTCCTGTTTGCTCAATATCAGTTTCAGTATGTATTCCAACGCCGCTATTGTCTGTCCCTGCCTGCCTATCAAAATAGCGCTGTCATCACAGGAGATATTTAAGACGAGACCGCGAGGCGATGTCCCTGTGGACACTTTGGCTACGAAACCGGCTAATTCCAGTATCTTTTTGATAATTTTTTCGGCATTTTTTGATATGACAGCGTAATCTACAGGAGGGGCGGAACTAATTTCATCGCTTTTTTCATTACTTTTTGAAGATGCGGTAGTCCCGCCTTTAACTGAAATTTTTATTCGCGCCGGGGAAAAACCCATCAATCCGAAAAGCCCGGATTTTCCTTCGTCAAGAATTTTTATCTCGGCAGCCTTTTTGTCAATTCCAAGTTTTTTAAGTCCTTTCTCTATCGCCTCATCTACCGTCTTACCGGTTACCTCAATTTCATTTTTCATAATAAATAGACCTCCAGAATCATGCTTTTGCTTTCTTAAAAATAAGCCACTGCTCCAAAATCGTTACAATGCTGTTTGTAAGCCAGTAGATAACCAGACCCGAAGGAAATCCGAGAAACATCACGGTAAAAATTATGGGCATCATTATCATCATCTGCTTCTGCGTCGGGTCAGCAATGTTCGTGGACATCCACTGCTGCAAAAACATTCCGCCGCCCATTAAAATAGGTAAAATATAATAAGGGTCTTTCGCCGATAAATCCGTTATCCAGAACATAAAATATGCACCGCGCAATTCGTAGGCGTTTCTCAACATCGTAAAAAGCGCCCAGAAAATAGGCAACTGGACCAGCATCGGAAGACACCCGCTGAACGGATTGACACCCTTTGCTTTGTAAAGCGCCCATGTTTCAGTATTCATTTTTTTCGGGTCGCTTTTGTATTTTATTTGAAGTGCCTTTACATCTCCCTGAACCAATTTCATTTTCTGTGCAGATGTGAATGACTTTTTAGAAAGCGGATAAAATATGATATTAAGAATTACCGAGATTATAAAAATCGCCCAACCGTAATTGTGGGTGTATTTATAGATATAATTCAACGCGGAAAGCGCTAATTCTCCGAGGTCGCCGAAAAATCCGAAATCAACCGCCTTTTCAAGTTGCGGTTTTAATCCGTCAACTTTTATCCCCTTAAGATGCGTATAACCCTTCGGACCTATATAGGCAATCGTTGAAAAACTCTTTTTTTCAGACGGCAAAAAATCAATTTTACCGGTGGAAATTTCCATTAACGGCAACTTTTCCGCTTTTTCAACTTTTATATTTTTGAAGTCATTATTCGTCCTCAAAAAAACTGAAAGGAAATATCTATTGTCAATGCCTGCCCACTTTGACGGGAATTGATAGACACCGGCATTTAATTTTTCAACTTTTTTTTGCGAATATGAAATTGCTCTTAATAATCTCATATTTTCCTTTAATTCTTTTTTATCGGTACCGAGCCCGGGGCCGATTGACAGCGTTAAACCCTCAAAACTTTTCGGGGATTTGGTTTTATTTGAGACGGTATATTTTACATCAACTATATGTGAATTGTTACTAAAATAAAAAGTTTTCTCTATATCAAAATCGCCCGTTGAACGGACAAAAGTTGCCTGGCACGACTGATTTTTCGCCCAAATGTTTGACCAGATGCCGGTATCCTTATCGTTTAATAATTTACCGTTTAATACGAGTTCAACCGTAGTTTTTTCTTTCAGCCGCTCCTCTTTGAGAAAACAATTTACAATTGACGCTCCGTCCGTGCTTAAAACATATATCACCTTGTCCGTTTCTATCTGAAATTTTGCGGCAGATTTTTGGGACGGGATTGACGGTGCGATGTTTTTTTGCCCGGGAGATATTGCCGGCGATACCTCACAAGTATTCGCTGCAGCGGGCGCTTCTACCGGGAAGCGGGGTTTAGGTTTGAAAAGCAAATTCCAACCGAAAAGAATTACCAATGACAGAATTATTGCCAAAAAAGTTCTTTTTTCCATTTTTTTCTCTCTCAAAATTAAAACATTTGTTTTAATTAGTCGTCGGAAGATTTAATTTAATAATAAATTTTGTCGTCTGAAAACTGATACATTTGTATTACTTCTTAGACGCTGATTTTCTATTTTACGGCACAGGGTCAAAACCGCCGGGATGCCACGGACCGCACTTAAAAAGCCGTTTTATCGTTAAAAACCATCCCTTAAAAAATCCGAATTTTTCCAATGATTCAACGGCATAGACGGAACAACTTGGATAAAACCTGCACTGTTTCGGAAACAGTCCGGCAAAAAACTGGTATATTTTGATAAGAAAAACCGATAGCGATTTCATTCTTTTTAGCACAGATAAACCCCCGATAGAATCATTCGGGGGCAGGCTCCGATTTACGCAGATAATTCCCAATTCTTAATTCTGACTTTTATCTGTGTCCATCTGCGTTCATCTGTGGTTCCATTCTTAGAAACCCCGCTTTTTGAAACGCCTCTAAAAAATGTTTTTCAATATACCGGTAATTTACCGACGGCATAACTTCTTTTTGCGGGATTACAATAATGTCCGCGTTTTGCAGAAACCGTGTATGATTGAAACGGAAAACCTCGTGAGCGAGACGCTTCAAGCGGTTGCGTTTACAGGCGTCGCCTAATTTTGAAGAACACACAACGGCCATACGGGAAACATTTTTTCCGTTCGGGCAGATATAGAAAACAAAACCGCCCGATAAAAATTTCCGGCAGCGTTTGGATTTTTTTATTCTCGCAAAATTATCGGATTTTGTCAGACGGTTTAACCGCGATAAACCCATTACGGTATCAGATTTTTTCTGCCCTTATTTCTGCGACGGCTTAAAACATTTCTTCCGCCTGAAGTTTTCATCTTAGCGCGGAATCCTTTGTGTTTTTTCTTTCTTCTTACATTCGGATTAAAAGTCGGTTTCATGATTTTTTTATTTTAACTTATTTTTTTCGCTTTGTCAATAGCAAACATACGGCTGAAAAATGTTTTTATTTTTTTTGTCATTATTTTATTTTTAAGTTGCGGGATTTTCTCTAATACATCCGTTTCACCGGCTAAAATACACTCGCGGAATTTTTTTATTTCAAACCATTTTATATTTTGAACCTCCGGCTTGACTAAAAAATCAACATTTTTAATTTGAATCTGTCTTAATACCGAAAGTGCAATTTCACTTGTACGATGGGTGATATCAAAAGCGCTTTTCAGTTCATCTTCCGAAACAGCAAAAAGTCCGGCGCTGACATCAACGCCTATTGAGAAATCGCAACCGGAATCTTTCAAGACCTTAACGGGAACAATTTGGACCGCGCCGCCGTCAACCAAAACTCCGCCCTCATATTTTACAGGCGGCATAATTCCGGGAATTGAAATGCTGGAAGCCACTGCTTCCCAGATAGGACCTTTTTGGAATACAACCTCTTTCCCCTGTAAAATATCCACCGCCACGCAGGCAAACGGAATTTTCAAATCTATAAAATCAATGTCCGGCAGAAAAAACTCTATCATTTTGTCAATTGATTTTTTTTCCAGAAACGCCGGTTTAATTCCGGAGAGATAAAAAAGTGACTTCTCTTTTATTTTTCCGAATATCTCGGTAAAAATATTTTTTGATTCGGGAGATGTCATTTTGTCAAATTTCAGCTCTCTGTAAATATCCGTAGAAATAAACAGGGCAACTTTTTTTTCCATCTCATCCGTTGATAATCCTGCGCAATACATAGCGCCGATAATCGCTCCCATAGATGTCCCCGCAACGAAATCCGGCTTGACGCCGTTTTTTTCAAGAACTTTCAGCACGCCGATATGGGCGATTCCCCTCGCACCGCCGCCGCCTAAAGCCAGCCCTATTTTAAATTTTCTCATAAAATACCCGCCTCAATCCGGCTGATTTTTGGGTCATCAGGGTTAAGATTTTTGTATTTTTCTAAAAGTGATTTCGCCTCTTCCTTATTCCCAAGCGATACATTTACGACTATAAGATTATACATGGCTTCCGTATTTTGAGAATCAATTCTCAGGGCAGCGGAAAAATAGTTTTTTGCAATCTTAAAATTTTTCATTTGATAAAAACATACGCCGACGCCCACGAGAGCATTCGCGTTTTTGCCGTTAAGTTCCGCCGCTTTCTTAAAATTATTTTTTGCCGACGACAAATCGCCTCTTAAAATATAAAACCTGCCGGCCTCGTAAAAAATGTTGTCGTCTTTCGGCGACAAAAGTGCGGCGGTCTGAAAATCCGAGACGGCATCTTTATAACTGCCTGTATGACCGTAACATTTTGCTCTTTCAAGATACGCCTTTGCACTTTTCCCGTCAATGCCGATAAGAATGTTGAGCGACTCAATTGCAGAAGGACAATCGCCTTTTTTTCTCAACTCAACCGCTAAATCATACAGAACTAAATCCGTCTCTCTTAATGCTATTGATTTTTTGAAATACTTTATCGTATCGCCGGCATTTTTCTCAGTCCGGTAACATTTGCCCAATTCCCAGAACGCACGCCAATTTTTCGGAAATTTTTGAGCGGTGTACGTCCATAGCGACATATTGTTTTTCCAGACGGTATTTTGTTTCACTGTGATAAAAGAAAAAATTACCAAAATAAGCGGTGCAATTTTTATCAGTTTTTTATTACGATGGACCAAATCGCCGGCAAACAGACAAAAACCGAATGAAGGAATATATAAAAATCTCTCGGCGATAAAATCGCCTATTGGAATGATGTTGGACACCGGAAAAAGAAAGGCGAAAAACCATAAAATTGAAAATGCAAAAACCGGATTTATTTTTATCATTTTGTATGCGGCAAAAAACACGGCGGCAAGGGTTAAAAAACTTAAAATGACAAACGGCTCGAAAAATGTTTGTGAAATTGAAATGATATCGCTCAAGCCCCAATCGGGGTTCAACGGATACGGGATAAACATAAGTTTTATGTAGAATAACGTCGCTTTGCTCATCGTAAAAACCCTAACGGCCAAGCCCTCCTTGAAATATCTCTCGCTACCGGTAAAAATGCCGCCGATGGCAAAATATTTGACAATAAGCCAGAAAACAAAAATCCCGAAAAAACCGATTATTGATTTTGACAATTTTTTATTGAAAAGAACCTCGTAAAAAAAAATTAAACCTAACAATGCGACGGAGTTTTCTTTTGATAAAAGGGCGAGAAAAAAAACAACCATGGACCAAAAAAGATTGTTTTTAATGTAAAGCAGGAACGAAACAAAACAGAAAAACCCCGCTAAAATTTCCGACCGCCCGACAATGCCGGCTACAACCTCCGCGTGAACAGGATGAACCGCAAAAAACAAAGCGCATAAAAATGCCTCTGTTTCAAAACCTTCTTTTTTGTAAAAAAATGCAAGCAACTGTTTGCAAAGAAAAAAAACGAGCAGGACATTTATCGTCTGTAAAATTACGTTCCCTAAATGATGAAAGATAGGTTTATTACCGGAAAAAATATTTGTTAAAAGATACGAAACCATAACCAGAGGTCTGTAAATTTTTACTCCGGCGAAGTCCGTTTGCGCCCCGTATTCGCTCTTGAAAAGCAACCCTGCACCGCGGAACGTATTTTTTATCAGCGGATTATTTTCAACGATGTGGACATCGTCAAACGCAAATTTATTAAAAACAGAATTGGAATAAACTCCGACGGAAACAAAAATCAAAAGCATCAGATAAATTGATATTTTTTTATTCATATAAAATCACAGTTTTATCTCCGTCCCTTCCCGGGCAGCAGAACAATTTAAACTTTTTCCGCTTTTTTCTATTATCTTTCTGCAAGCGGCAACTATTTTATTTAATGCGATATCGGTTCTTTCCTGATTATGATGCCATAAAATAAATTTTTTAACATCGGCATAAAGTGCAAGCCGCAAGGCATCATTAAAAACGGTATGTCCCCAAGTTTTTGTGAATTTATATTCCTTCCCGGTGAACTCCGCATCGTGAACTAATAAATCCGCATTCTTGCAAAATTTGACATAACCGGCAAAATCCAACCCGCCTTTGTGCCTGTAAGTAAGTTCGTTATCCGTCAGAAAAACAAACGATTTACCGTCTTCAGTGAACTTATAGCCAAGCCCGGAATTCGGATGACTTAACGGGATAGGCGTGATTTCAACAGTGTCTATCAAGAATTTTCTTTCACATGATTTGCTATATGATATTTTCGCTTTTATATCGTTGAAGTTAACCGGAAAGTACGGCGGGTGCATCGTCTCGGAAAATAAATCTTTTACCGATTCCTGTGAAAACGGACAACCGAACATTTTTATTTTTGTTTCTTTCGCATAGAGAGGTTTAAAAAACGGAAAACCCATTATATGGTCCCAGTGCGCGTGAGTAAAAATCAAATTTATATTTTTTCTTTTTTCTGCGGCGATTTTTATGCCTAATTTTCTGATACCCGTACCGGCATCAATTATTATTGTTTCGCCGTTTTTCGTCGTGATTTCAACGCAGGTAGTTGAGCCGCCGTACTTCAAATATTCTTTTCCCGAAACAGGAATAGAACCCCTTGCACCCCAAAATTTGACAATCATAAAATACCTCTTATCGTCGGTAAAATAAAACCTATTCAACTACTTTCGCAACTACGGAAGTAGTTGAATACTTGTTGCTAACCTTATTTTTATTATATCAAATCACTTGTTAAAAATCAAGTTTTATTGTATAATCGCTTTTGTGAAACTTTTCGGCATTTCGGCAGAGCGGTCTTACTGGCTGGCAACAATCGGAATTGTTCTGGCGATTTATCTTTGGTTTTTCCTGATGGCGGTTTCCAAATTCATTGATATAAAAAACGAAAGAATCACAAAACAAAAAGAGGAAGAATTACAGACATTAAAAGAACAGATTAACTCGCAGCAGAGATTTAAGACGGACACCGTTTCGGCGGAGGAAATCACCCCCACTCTACCCGACGGCTTATCTCAAATTTATGCAACACATTTTACCGTTCATTCAACGAACGAACCGTCGCTTAAAGACCTCGCACAACAGGTTGAAAAAATTTACGGAACGGTAATTTCCGACACAAACCTTTATAATTTCAACCCGCCGGAAAGATTTTTAATTTACATTTATCCCGATGCACAATCATACAAAGAAAACACGAAACGGCCGGAATGGTCGGGCGGATTCGCTACTAACAGAAAAATTTACACTTTTGAAGGAAAACATTTATCATATATTCTACCTCACGAAATAACACATCTTATTTTCAACGATTTTATGGGAGAAAAAGCGACGAAGGTAACAAAATGGATAAATGAAGGGCTTGCGATGTATGAAGAAACCAAAAATTTAGATATAAAAATAAAAAAACCGCCGTTTGACAAAACCAAGCGGCTGACGTTGAGCGAATTTCTGGCATTTGATTTTGAGACCGCAACGGCGGAAAAAGTTAATATCTGGTATTCTCAGGCGGAATCACTGACCGGCTTTTTACTTGCAAAATATCCGAAAGAAAAGTTTTATAATTTTTTGACTAAACTGCGCGAGACGGAAAACACCGACGAGGCGTTGTTCTGGGGCTATCAATCGGAATTCAAGAATATGTCCGACTTGGAAACCGCCTGGCTTAACGAAAAATGATGATAGGGAGGGTGCTCGTATGATTGAAATACTTTATAATGACGGTAAAGAAACAAGAGAGATGCCGATTGAGGAACTAAAAAAGATACATCCGGTAGCGTCCGGGATTTTATGGGTAGACCTGTATGCCCCGACTCCGGAAGAAACAAGAAAGGTGCTTCTGGATTTGTTCAAATTTCACCCGTTAACGGTGGAGGACTGCCAAGTATTCGTTGACCATCCGAAGATTGACGATTATGATACGTACCTGTTCGGCGTTTTTCATTCACTGGTCTATCATGAGGAGGACTCTCGCGTGGCAACTTGGGAAGTTGATTTTTTCGTCGGGAAAAATTTCATAGTAACCAATCACCTGAAACCCGTGCCGTTCATACCGGAGCTGAAAAAAAAATTCAGAAATAATTATCCCCACTTTTTAAAGGGAACTGATTTTATCGTTCAGCATATTCTTGATACTATGATTGATTCCTACTATCCGGTACTCTCAAGTTTGCGGAAAAAACTTAATGAAACTGAAAAAGAGGTGTTCAGTCTTACGGAACATGATACGATTAATGACATCTACCGGATTAAAAGAAACTTGTCTTTAATGAAACGTGTTCTGTTGCCCCAGATTGAAGTGCTGTCGGACATCCTGTGTTTCAAGCACGGATATTTCTCCGAAAATAGCATCGCGTATTTCAATGATGTAATCAATCACGCCGAGAAAATCAGAAATAAGATTAAAGAATATAACGAAATGGGGCGGGATACATTAGATGCGCAACTTTCAATTTCATCTTATAAAATGAACGATGTTATCAAGCGGCTTACAGCTATTATGACTGTTTTCATGCCGCTGACCGTTATCACAGGAATCGGCGGGATGTCCGAATGGTCCATGATTACCGGTACCACCAACACGAATTGGATATTCTCGTATCTACTTTTTACGTTAGGATTGGTACTTATAGGAATTGGCGCTTATTATATACTTAAAAAAATGAAGTGGATTTAGAAATGCTCCGGCCGGCTGCTTTTCTTCTCTACAGCAATGCCCTCTTTATTAACTCCATCCATTTATTTTTCAGGATATCCGACGGACTGCGCAAGAATCACTTTTTGATTTTTATTCAGATTCATTTTTTTCTCCAGAGCAGGTTTATCCACGTATCCGCGCACGACCGTCGCCAGACCCTCGGATGCGCAAAAAAGATAAACATTCTGGCTGATGAAACCGGTGTCCGCGCCGACGTAAAGATAGACATCTTTTTCCGGAGTATTGCCAAATTTGGAAATGTCCGCAACATAAATAAGATTTAACGGAACTTCTTTTACGAACGGCTGGGAACCGGTTAACGCGCGAATATCCTCCGAAAAAATCATTTTCAGTGAATTTTGCTTTGCGTCATAAAGATAAAGACCGTCCGACATCGCCGCATAAATATCTATTTCCTGCATATTCATCGCCGAAGGAGCCGTACGCTTACCGTCGGGACGATTTATCCCGTCAGCCGCCCAGAGTAAATTTGACAGCGTCTGAACAGGAATTTTTTTATTGCTGAATTCCCTGCCGGTTTTTCTTTCTTTTAACGCCTGCATAAGAGGTTTTCCGCCGTTCATTTGAGGAGCGGGAAGTTTTATCGTTTTTAACTCCTGACCGAAAACAGCCGAACCCGAAATGACAGCAACCGCAAACAACACCTGAACGCATAAAACCAATTTACTTTTCATAGAATCCTCCCAAAAAATAAATTAAAAATTGTAGATTTTAAAGATTTAACCGATCCATAATTAATATTGTAAGGACGTTATCCACAAAAACAACCCGCAAATTTTTAAACGTTGCCTTTTACTTTCATTCCTTGCATTTTTATCTCGTCTGCAACTATGTTTCTTACTTCCTCTCCATCGTTAATTGACGTAACAACTTGATTTTATCTTGAATAAATTGATTGTCTGGTGACAATCTTAAAGCAGTTTCAAATTTTCGAAGTGCCTTGTTATATTCTTTCAGTTCATAATACAAATTGCCTAAATTGTAGTGTGCTTCTGTATTATTCGGCATTATCCTTATCGCTTCCCTGAATTCTTTTTCTGCTTCTTCCAATTTGTTTAACCTTACCAATAAAATTCCGAGATTGTTGTGCGCCTCTGAATAATTTGGATTTATTCTTATTGCCGCCCTGAATTCTCTCTCTGCTTCTTTAAATCTTTTTGAATTATACAATAAACCGCCGAGATTGTTGTGCGCCTCTAAATAATTTGGATTTATTCTTATTGCCGCCCTGAATTCTCTCTCTGCCTCTTTAAATCTCTTTGAAGTATACAATAAAAGTCCGAAATTGTAGTGCGCCTCTGAATAATTTGGATTTATTCTTATTGCCGCCCTGAATTCTCTCTCTGCTTCTTCAAATCTTTTTGAATTATACAATAAACCGCCGAGATTGTTGTGCGCCTCTAAATAATTTGGATTTATTCTTATTGCCGCCCTGAATTCTCTCTCTGCCTCTTTAAATCTCTTTGAAGTATACAATAAAAGTCCGAAATTGTAGTGCACTCCTGCATTATTTGGATTTATTCTTATTGCCTCTCTGAATTCTCTCTCTGCTTCTTTAAATCTTTTTGAATTACACAATAAACCGCCGAGATTGTTGTGCGCTTTTTCAGCATTCGGATTTATCCTTATCGCCTCCCTGTATTCTTTCTCCGCTTCTGTAAATCTGTTTAACTTTTCCAATAAAAGTCCGAGATTGGTATATGCTCTTGGATTATTAGGATATTTTGAAATAACATCCTGCCATAGTAATATAGGATTTTGATAAAGTTGATTTCGTTTTATTGTCCCATAACCAAGCAGGGAAATATGAAGCATTATAACACTAAATAAAATCCAATTCCGGGTTAAATTCAACTCCTGCGCAAGTGCAAAATCTATCTTAAATATTTTAAAATACAAAAAAGTAATAAAAAAATAAAATCCAATACCTGAAATATACAGCCGGTTCTCAACTAATGCACTGGTGGTAGGAAAAAAACTGGATGTCGGAGATAAAATTATAAAAAACCACAACACACAAAATAGAATTATCTTTGAAATATCTGTTTTCTTTTTATAAGTCCTGTAAGTTAACCGGAATATTACCGCAAGAGACAAAAAAGATATTATTGTTTTTAATTCCAATGTTTTTACAGGGCTGATTAGATGGTCTATGCAAAGTCCGATAGGAATAAGCAACAGTTTTAAATACTTTAAAATTATGTATGGCTGAATAATTAAATAGGAATATCTATTCCAAGTATCTTTTGTCTCTGCTTCTACATCTCCCAGCCCGCCAAAATAAAAATATCGGAATAATAAATACGCAATCAGTAGAATCCAGAACGGTATGTGATAATATTTTTTTTCAAGAGTTTTTTTTGCACTGAAATCGTTCAGGAAAATATAATCAAAAGCCAGCACTATCGCAGGCAAAGTTACTGCTATTTGCTTTGAGAAAAGGGCTAATATAAAACACACTAATGATAAAATGTATAAAAGTGTCCGATGTCCAAAGTCCGAAGTCACTTCTCGTGTTTTTATAAATAACATTAAAGATGAAATATAAAAAAAAGTAGCTAAAACATCGGAACGACTAAAAATATACGTTACTGCGGCTGTGTTGATTGGATGAACGGCAAAAAACAATGCCACAAAAAAAGAGAAAACAACAGAATCTTTCTTACAGAGATACAATATCATTTTTTTTGTCAAAAAGAACAGCAGAATCGCATTAAATATATGTATGAGCAGATTAAATAGATGATAACCGAAAGTATTTAATTTCCCAAAATAATAATTTAGTGTAAAAGTCAAATATGTAACTGGGCGGGATGGATCGTTTCGCTCCCATATTTTATTCTTACTATAAGGGTAAATGAGTTTTGTTTTGAGATTTCTTAAATCGTTTATATCGGGATTTTCAACAATTTTTCCAATATCATCAAATATAAACGGTGCTTTTAGTGAGTTATAATAGACAACTGTTGTTGCCAAAACTATTATCCCAATTGCAATCCATTGTTTCCAGAGGTGATTCGGGACGGTATTCTCTAAACGTTTTTTCATATATTTCTCAACGCAATACGGGGACGGTTCTGGTTTCCCCTGTTTTTCCGGTTTTTCTAACGAAAAAGTCTTTTTCCATCTAAAAAAATTATACAAAATTTTTGAAAAAATACAACAAAAAAAATGCAGAACGATTTTTTGTTTTTGGCGGGCTTGCCCCAATTAGATAGAGAATCTTAATCCAACAGGACTTGAATTAAACTAAATTTTTTGTATAATAATACCGGTGAAAAAGTGTTTGGTATATTTATTGTAGACACGAACTTTGTTCGTACTCCGTCTATGGCATATTAGCACGGTCATAGACCGTGCCTACAAAAACAAGGTTTTTCAACGGTCTCCAATTATACCAAATCATTTAATGTTTCACGTGAAACAATGGCTATTTTTCTGTTTTTAATCAGTTTTTCAACATATCTTTATACTCTTTACCCCTCCGTTTCGCCTTTCAGGGACGCAGGTGATTTAACCGCTTCTGCTTTTACTCTGGGAATAGCACATCCGCCGGGGTATCCCGTTTATGTGATTCTCGGCAAAATATGGACGATTCTAATTCCTTTCGGAAACATCGGCTACCGTTTGAACATTTTTTCCGCTTTTACATCTTCATTAACCGTTATGATGGTCTATTTAATAGTGAAAAGAAGTGAACGGAAGTGGGCGAGATTGAATGAAAGCAGTTCGTCAAACACTTTTTTTCACTTTTTTTCGCTTTCCTTCACTGCCTTTATATCTGCGTTAACGCTGGCGTTTTCCACTGCTTTTTGGCGGCAATCCATTTTGGCGGAAATATACTCAATGAACGCCCTTTTCGCCATTTTGATAGTTTATTTGTTACTTGCTACTAAGCCGAACAAGCCCGGCAACTACACGCTCCTCGCCGCTTTCTTATTCGGTTTGGGTCTCGGAAACCACCATACGCTTGTGCTTTTACTCCCAGGAATAATTTATTATTTATTAAAGCGTAAAAAGGTAAAATTGCTCTCCCTCTCGCTGTTTTTTCTTCTCGGCTTTTCCGTTTATATTTTCCTTCCTATAAGGGCGAAGCAACAGCCGTTAAACAACTGGGGCAATCCGCAGACAATAAGCAGTTTTGCGAATGTTTTGATGAGGACCGACTACGGCACGGTCAAACTTTCAAGCAGGCATTCCGGCGCGGCGCACGGAAATACGCTTAAAGATTCTGCAAAAATGTTTTGGCAATTGTTTAGGAACCAATTCGGACGGCTCGGCATTATTTTGACGGCGAGCGGTGTTTTTTTCTGTTTTAGAGACCTTCAAGGCGGGTTCGGAAAAACAATGCTCTTTTTTTTCCTGTTCACCGGACCGTTTTTTATATTACTCTCCCGACTGCCGAACAATGAATTTTCACTTGTGATACTTGAACCGGCTTGCGTTTTGTCCTCTGTTTTTATTGCCTTAATAATAGGTATGGGGATTGGCGGACTTATGGATATAATAAAGGGACAGGTACTTTTTTCCCGTATTTTATCCCCGCTTTTTCTCATTTTGCCGGGATTTCTGTTTTACCAAAATTTTCAACATTTAGACAAGCGGAACAATTTTCTTGCCCACGATTACGGTAAAAACCTGCTCCGTTCAATTCCTGAAAATTCCTATCTTTTAATGACCGCCGACATACCTATTTTTACCGTTAATTATTTTCAAAATGTTGAAAAAATGCGGCGGGATGTAAAAGTAATTCTGAGTTCATTTATGCCCTGGCGGATTGCCGAATACGAGCAGAAATACCCCGAAATTTTTTACAATGAAAATTCTGTTTCTACTGTTGATGCGCTTCTTAAAAAATCGGACAAAGAGCCCGTTTTTACCGAAGGCGTGCATCCGGGGCTTGAAAATTATGTTATCCCGCGGGGCCTGGGCTGCAGGGTGATTAAAAATGCGACTGCAATTCAAAAAGCGGAAAAGGTCAGCAGCGGCAGTTTCCTTTTTGAACTCTATCCTTTTAGAAAACCTAAAAACCAACTTGATTACTATGAAAAAACTGTGATTTCGTATTATACAGACGCATCCGTCAATGCCGGAGTTATTCTTTCGCAGGCGGGTTTGAAAAAAGAAGCGGAGATGGAGTTTCTCCGGAAATCGGAGTATGAAAGATAATTGTTTCACGTGAAACAATCGCTCGCAAGTAAATTTGTCGGAAACACCCCTAAAGGGACTCCCTTTGGTCGCTCATCCGACCGCCCTGTCGGCTTCGGTCGCACGGGAATTGTCTCGTCGGAACGCTGTCTCTGCTTGATGCAGTGCTCTCTCCCGGTCGGCTGAAAGAGTAAGCCGACCTGTGAGAAACCCGACTCACCAACTCCCTCGCTCGGCGATATGATTACAAATTTCTTGCTCGCTCAGCGAGAAATAATAAGGTTAATATAATAATATGCTACGGAAAAAAAGAAAGAATATAATTATTGCGGCCATTTTAGTTTTTTCCTGTTGTTCTCTGTTTTCAGAAGAGCCGGAAGGATACTATGACTCCGCAAAAGGAAAAATCGAGAATGAATTAAGGGTATCGTTGCATAATATAATAAAAGACCATTCCGTCCCGGATTACTCGGAACTTTGGAAATATTTTGAAAAAACCGACGCAACGCCGGAAGGCAAACCGTGGTGTATGTATTCGGGATATAACTTTGACTCTTTTGAGTCCGTTCAATCCGGAAAAACCGGCGAGGTCGGTGGTTTTTTAACCCGCGAACATTCCTGGCCTAAAGATTGGTGGGGCGGCGGGAAAGATACGCCCGCGCATTCCGACCTCTTTAATGTTATTTTGGCGGACGCCCATACAAACGGACAAAAAGGGGTTAAACCATTGGGCGAGGTCGGAAAAAGTTATCAGCAGTATGGCATTTCAAAAGTAGGAAAATCGCGGGAAGGACTTGGTTTTGAGGGCGACGTATTTGAGCCGTCGGATGAATTTAAGGGCGATTTTGCGAGAGGATATTTTTACTTTGTCGTAAGATATATGACGGGCGAGGACCCGCTTAATTGTTCAAAAAGCGAGATGGTAACGGAAAACGGCGGGAATTTTAACGACTGGGCAATAAAAACGCTTCTAAAATGGCATTTAAGCGACCCTGTCAGTCAAAAGGAAAACGACAGAAATGAAGCGATATTTCAAATTCAGGGAAACCGCAACCCGTTTATTGACCATCCGGAATGGGCTTCCGCTATCTGGGGTGATTCGGAACGGGAGTTCAAAATCGGCGCAGATGCGAATTATTCGTTAGATATGTCGGAGCAGGGCATAAATTGGAAAATTAACGGAAAAACAAAAAATATATTTCAAATTCTCTCTGAAAACGGGTTTAATTGGTTCAGAATAAGGTTATGGACAAATAAAAACGGGCATAGTGGACTGGATTATTCCATTAAAATTGCAAAAGAGGCCGTGCGGGCTGGCTTAAAGCCCTACCTTGTTGTTTTTTTAAGCGATACTTGGGCTGATTATGTAAAGCAACCTGTCCCGGAAAAATGGAAAAATTTATCTTTCGGCGAAAAAATCAAAGAAGTAAAAAAATACTCTGAAAATACCGCAACGGCTTTTGAACAGGCAGGTATAAAAATTGACACATATGAAATAGGAAATGAAATTGACTTCGGTATATGCGGAGAGTTCGCCGAGGATTGGGGCGTGCGTTTTAATATCAACTGGATGAAAAAAAATATCTGGAACAACGAGGCGGAACTCATCAAAGCAGCGCAGGAAGGAATAAAAAAGGTTAACCCGCAGGCGAAATTTATACTGCATCTTACCCAATGGTGGAATCCGGAATTCTGTGGAAATTTTTATAAAACAATGAGAACGGCGGGAGTGCAGATTGATGAACTCGGTTTATCCTATTTTCCCTCTTCCGGCTTAAGCCCGCATAACACATTTAAGGACTTGGAAAAATTTGTGGAATTGCTGGTTTCGGAGATTAAAAAACCGGTAATTATTTGCGAGTTTGCTTACCCTTCTTCCGGAAAAATTGAAGGACAATTCGCCGCGTGGAACAAGCCGGTCGTCGGTTATCCGTTGACCGTTGACGGACAAAAACGGTGGATTTCGGATTTTATTGACGGATGCGCAAGAAACAAAAACATAGCGGGTATTTTCTACTGGAGCCCGGAATGGTACACGGAGAAAATGTGGACGGACTTTGCCCTTTTTGATAAAACCGGCGAAGCGAAGCCGGCTCTTAAAATGTTTCACGTGAAACAATGAAAGGTCGCTCGGGAACAAATTTCTTTGAGACACTCGTTAGAACTCGCTCTGCAATAAAATGAAAAAAGTTCATATAATTTCTTTGGGATGTCCTAAAAATCTGGTTGATTCCGAGACGGTCGCCGGCATTTTAACGAAAAACGGCTATGCATTATGCGGCGAGCCGAAAACAGCCGACATCATTATAATAAATACCTGCGCTTTTATTGATAGTGCGAGAAAAGAAGCGTACAATACGATAAATCAAATATCAAAAAACAAATCTAAATACCAAAAACTTGTTGTTTGCGGATGTCTCCCGCAATATGAAAAATCCGCATTACTTCAAAAATTCCCGAAAATTGACGCTATACTGGGAAGTTCCGATTTTACTAAAATTGTTGATATTTTAGCAGCAGCCGAAAAACCGATGAGCAAAATTAGCATTCCGAAATTTATCATATCCGACGAACCAAAATTATTTTCAACACCTAAAAGTTACGCATACATAAAAATCGCCGACGGGTGCGACAACAGGTGCAGTTATTGTATCATCCCGCAACTACGGGGAAATTTCAGAAGCAGAAAAATGGAACATATTTTAACCGATGTTGAAAATGCAGTAAAATCCGGCAGAAAAGAGGTGATTCTTACCGCACAGGACACCACAATGTACGGAATTGACATCTACGGCGGGAAATTGATGCTTGCTTTACTTCTCAAAAAAATTTCTAAAATTGACGGTTTGCGATGGATTCGCCTGCTTTATACTCACCCCGCACATTTCACGGATGAATTGATTTCTGAAATTGCCGAAAACGAAAAGGTCTGCAAATATGTTGATATTCCTATCCAGCACACCGATGACAAAGTGTTAAAAAAAATGGGAAGACCTTCATCAAAGACAATTTTTTCAACTATTGAGAAATTGAGAAAAAAAGTTCCGGATATAGCACTCAGGACAACCGTTATGGTCGGGTTTCCCGGAGAGACGGAAAAAAGTTTTACGAAATTGTTAAATGATATTAAAAAATTAGAATTTGATTGGCTGGGCGGGTTTATTTATTCGGCGCAAAAAGGAACAACGGCTTGTAAAATGAACAATTTAGTCCCGTTAAAAGTTAAAAAAGAACGTTTGAGTGAAATAATGGCGGAACAGCAGAAAATTACTTTTTTGAAAAACAAAAAGCGGGTCGGAAAAACTTTTGAGGTCTTGATTGACGGCGGAAAATACGGTCATTGCGAATTTCAATCGCCGGAAATAGACGGCAGGGTTATTTTTTCATCCGAACAAGAAGCGGGCGCTCTTATAAAAATGAAGATACTTGAAGTTAAAAATGTTTATGACCTGATTGCTTAAATGTTTCACGTGAAACAATCTGGCATTTTTTTCTTGACATTTTAAATAATTTTTGTATCATCTAATACATTGATAGGCAAAGGAAAATAATAAATATGAAAAAAGAACATGATAAAAGCCATAGAGCGAGTGCTAGTCAATTTTTTGTTGCGGCTGAACTATGTCGTCGCGGATTAGTCGCTAATGTTACACTGGGTAATTGTCCAAATGTTGATATATTATGCACAAATAAATCCGCTACAGATTTTGTTCATATTCAAGTGAAAACATTTTTGCCTGGCAGTCATACTTGTATGGTTGGTATTAAGTCTGAAAAGATTTACAACGAAACATTTTTTTGGGTAATTGCCGGCATCCCAAACCCAACCCAATCCTCTGATTTTGAATACTATATAATTCCAAGTAAAGATATGGCAAAAAATATGCAAGAGCAACATGAAGTATGGGTAGCAAAACCTGGAAAAAATGGAAGAAAGCACGATGCATCAACAAAATGTCGAGGTTTAGTACTTCCTCCTGGAAAAAATCATAATGGCTGGAAAATTGATAAGTATTTGAATCGCTGGGATTTAATCACAAATAAAATTAAAAATGTCTAACAAAGCGCTACGCCTGACTTTTTACGCTGCGTGCAAAAAGCAGGTGAGATTAAATGTTCTATTTTATGACAAAAAATTCAACCGTTCTGACTGCAATGACCCTGTCAGCCGTGATTATGTTCGGTGCGACGCAAGCTCGCTGTGAAAGTTATAAAGCCGGCGACTACTGGAAAAAACTGGAATTCGGCGGACGGACGAGGACATACCTGCTCCATATCCCTGTGTCTTTTAACGAAAAAAAAGCAGCGCCGCTGGTCATCGTGCTGCATGGCGGAGGCGGGAATGCCTCAAAAACCGTGGAGACAACCGGCTTCAGCAAAAAATCGGACGAAGAGGGCTTCATCGTTGTTTATCCGAACGGCACCGGGCGGCTGAAAAAAATTCTTACGTGGAATGCCGGCAACTGCTGCGGTTATGCGCTTGAACATAATGTGGATGACGTCGGATTTATACAGGAACTTATCAATCAAATTGAAAAAGAGTTGAAAATAGACGAGCGGCGTATTTATGCGACAGGAATATCAAACGGCGGAATGATGGCTTACCGGCTTGCCTGTGAACTGTCTGACAAAATCGCCGCAATTGCGCCGGTCGCTGGCGCGTTAAACATTGACCGCACACCGGAAAATCCCGTTTCGGTAATGATATTTCACGGCACGGCAGACCAACACGTACTTTATGAGGGCGGCGAACCGAAAAAACGGGCAGACAGGCGGCGCAGGACCGACAAATCCGTTGCCTTTGCGGCTGATTTTTGGGTAACTCATAACGGCTGCTCTCCGAAACCGAATCGCACCGAAAAAGGAAATATCATAACTGAAAAATATACCGGCGGAAAAAATAATTCCGAAGTTGTTTTAGTCACAATAAAAAACGGAGAACACGCATGGCCCGGCGGAAAACCGGCATGGCGGGGAGGCGACATTCCGACGACGGAAATCTCCGCTACCGATGAGATGTGGAATTTTTTTGAAAAACATCCGAAGGGAACTGATTAAAAATTATGAGTAAAATTATCGTTATTGCAAATCAAAAAGGCGGGGTGGGGAAGACAACAACCGCTATAAATTTATCGGCATCTTTAGCACTGCTTTCCTACGAAACGCTTCTTATTGATATGGATCCGCAGGCGAATTCCACCAGCGGATTCGGAATTAAAAAAGATGAGGTCTCGGCAAGTATTTACAATGTTTTGATTGATGATAAACTGCTTGAGGATACTATTCTTCCGACGGAAATTGAATGGTGCGAAATTGTACCGTCCGGACTGGATTTAGTGGGCGCCGAAATTGAACTTGTAAATATGCTTGCCCGTGAAACACGGCTGAAAACCGCACTGGCGAAATTTGAAAAGGTCTATGATTACATCATAATTGATTGCCCGCCGTCTTTGGGTTTGCTGACCGTAAATGCTCTGACTGCTGCCCACTCTGTAATTATTCCCATACAATGTGAGTATTACGCATTAGAAGGACTGGGGCAACTTCTCAAACTAATTGACGCCTTGAAAAAAAACTTAAATATAAATCTCTATGTTGAAGGAGTTTTGCTGACTATGTACGATGCGAGAATAAATCTTTCCGGGCAGGTGATTACGGAAATAAAAAAATATTTCGGCGACAAAGTGTATAAGACGATAATTCCGAGAAATGTTCGGCTGGCAGAGGCACCGGGCTTCGGCAAGCCGGTTATTTTATACGACAAACATTCCCGCGGGGCCGAGGCATATATGAATTTGGCAAAAGAGATTACGAGCAGAGAAAATGAGAAAAAAGATATTGCTAAAAAAAACGGATAAACGGATTTTTAATTTTGTCCGCAAGTCGCTTGAAAACCGCAAAATCCCGCCGACGGTAAGGGAGATTGCAAAATATCTCGGACTTTCCACACGGACTGTAACTTCGCATCTGAAAAAATTACGGGAATCGGGAATGATAAAATTTAGAATAGGGAAAAAGCGGCGGGTATCCCGTGGATTAAAAATTACTACAAATGTTTTATTTCATAGACAATAAAATCTATTTTTTAGAATTATCTACCGACGACGAATTACTACAAATGTATTACTTTTCAGACGGAGGAAATTTATGAGAAAAGCACTTGGGAAAGGATTGGAAGCACTTATACCGGAAATAGGAAACGCCCTTTTAACTCCTATAATCAACGCAGAAGGAACTGTAAAAATATCTGTCAACAAAATCAAGCCGAATAAATATCAGTCAAGAGAAAAATTTGATGAGGCCGAGTTAAAAACTCTCGCTGATTCAATTTTGGAACACGGGCTTGCGCAACCGATAACGGTGCGGCCGTCAAACGAAAACGGCACTTACGAACTCGTTATGGGAGAACGCAGGTGGCGGGCATCAATGCTCGCCGGGCTTTCCGAAATCCCCGCAATAATAAAACCGCTTTCGGAAAAAGAATGTTTCGTAATATCTTTAATTGAAAATTTACAACGCAGCGATTTGAATCCGATTGAAGAGGCGAAGGGTTACAAACGGCTGATGATAGAGTTCAACTTAACTCAGGAAGACCTCGCAAAAACGCTGGGGAAATCCCGTTCAACAGTCGCAAATATAACCCGGCTGCTTTCTCTTCCGCGGAACATACAGGATGCGATTTCAGAGGGTAAAATAACCGAAGGACACGCGCGCGCAATCGCATCAATTGACGACCCGATGAAGCAACGGCTGCTTTTGGAAAGGATAATAAACCAGCAACTCACCGTCAGGGATGTTGAAAAAATTTCTAAGAATTCAAAAAAATCAAAATCAAAAAAAGACAGCAACATTATTGCGGTTGAGGAGGAACTCCAGCGGATTTTAGGCACAAAAGTTGAAATAAAATACCGCGGGGGAAAAGGAAAAATTATCGTCTCGTGCGCATCGCTTAACGACCTGAACAGAATCGTTAACATCTTGCGGCATAAATCAAAAAAATAGTTAAAACCGAAATCAAAAAAGGAGGGCTGACAAAATGGCGGAAGGCAGATGTATGAAGTGCAAGAAGCAGGTGGAGATTAAGGACGCAAAAGAAATTGAGATGAAGGGCGGAAGAAGGGCGCTGCAGGGCGTTTGTCCTGAATGCGGTACAAAAGTGTTCAGAATCCTCGGCAAGAAATAAATAATATTTGCCGGACGGCAATGAACCGGCTATTTTACCGAAATATCAGAATTTTCAGGTTTATTACGACCTTGTGGTATATTTTTTGATCAGGCAGAAAAGTGCTTGACAAAATTTTATTAATATACTATAATATTCAAAACATTGGGATTATTCAGCATACTGAGTAGTTTGTTTATCTTTGTTGTTTCCGCCGGTGCATTGTTTTTAATCGAGAAGGATAATCCTGTAATTCCCGACCAGGAGATACAGCAACGCTACGATACATCCAATTATTCGTTGCCGGGTCTCTACGAAATAACTTTTGATTTGCATAGCATATCCGGAAATTTCAATACCTTTACGAATAACAACTTCGTTTCCGGAAACCTGTTAAATTGTTTTTTTCCTAATTGTTTTATCGGTCATTTTATTCTACATCCCGTTTGCGAGGAATTTTATCCCCTAAACTTTTTCAAATAAGTTTTTTTGCAACAGCGGAAGAGGAAAATAAAAAAAAGATTTTACTGATGGACGGATGATATTCACAAACTTGGAAAAATAGGAGGTGAACGACAAAAATATCCGATGAATATCAACTAAAAATTTAGTAAAATCTCATCTTAAAGGAGGAAGTACAAATGAAACGTTTAATGGCATTATTGGTAATGTTAAGTTTTACGGCAGGAATCGGTTTAATTTATGCCGAGGAACAGATGGCAAAACCCGAGGCGGTAAAAGCGGCGCCTTCCAAAACAATAAAACCCGCAGCCAAAGCAAAAAAGAAGTCCATGTCTATAACCGGTGAGGTTGTCGCCGTCGACATAGCGAACTCGCAGGTAACGATCAAAAATGAGAAAAAAGGTGAAACACAGATCGTAACGGTGGACGCAAAGACGAAACTGACAAAAGAAGATAAAGCAATTCAGTTGTCCGAACTCGCTGCCGGCACTAAAGTTTCTGTGAGATACAGAATGGAAGCTGAAAAAAATATCGCAACTTCAATAAAAGTTAAAGTTCCGAAACCTGCAGCAAAAGCTAAAGCAAAAGCGGCAGAACCGGTAAAAAAATAAGTTGCAGCTAAAATAAAAAAGCCCTGAACCATGCGGTCCGGGGTTTTTTTACGCCCATTCTTTAATTTTTAATTTTTCTATTACAACTTCCTTGGTGGGATAAATCTCGTGAACGATTTCGGAAGGTTGAAACCATAATTTTATTTCCCGCTCGGCTTCCGAGTCAGCGCCGGAAACATGCAGGACATTTTCATAAACGCCTTTTGTGGTAATTCTTCCGTAAGAACCGCGGATGGTAGTCGGTTCGGCATCCTCGGGATTTGTAGCACCCGATATTTTTCTTAATTTTTCAATTGCATTTTCTCCCTGATACAAAAGTACGAGCACCCGCTTTAATTTGTGAATATCACCGCAAAGATACTGGACTATTTCCTCAAAAAACGGTTTTTCTTTCATGTGGGCATAATGTTTTTCCACGAGTTCCCGGGTCGGTTTAACAACTTTCGCTCCGATAATTTCAAGTTTCGCCTCGGAAAGTTTTAACAGTATACTTCCCGTTAAAGATTTTTTCAGTCCGTCCGGTTTGATAATAACAAGTGCTTGCTGTTTCATAATTAAAGTAATTATATAAAAATAAAAAAATTTGTCAAGAAAAAAAATATTTTTTGAAAAAATATTTTCCTTGACTTCCTAATAAACATTTTGTATAATTGCAAAAGTAATGGGAAAACCTGATAAAATATGGTAGTATCAGATAATTAAAAACAAGTTGGAATGTTATTAACATTTGTGCATAACTTTGTTAGTAAGTTTTCAATAGGTCTTCATAATGAACAAAACTCCGCAAGAATTGTGGGAAAAAACGCTTGAAGTTATTCAAAAAATAATTCCTGAAAATTCTTTTGAATTGTGGATAAAACCCGCAAAAGCAGTTTCAATTATTGAAAATAAATTCATAATTGAAGTGCCGAACAAATTTTTTATTGATTGGTTCAGGGAAAATATTCAGGAAAATATAGAAAAAGAAATTTCCGGACAAGTCGGGACCGCGATGGTACTTGATTATACTGTAACAAAAAATTTGGACGAGATGTTAAAACGGGCGGAACAAATAACCGAGCCGATACCTGTTGCAAAAGAAGAATCCGTTTTTCTTGAAAACCAGTTTAATCCTAAATACACTTTTGAAAAATTTATCGTCGGAAATTCCAATCGTCTTGCACAGGCGGCGGCGCTTGCGGTCGCCGAAAATCCCGGCAAGGCGTATAATCCGCTTTTTATTTACGCAAAAGTGGGTTTGGGAAAAACGCATCTTTTTCATGCAATAGGGCAGAGGATGAAACAAAAATATCCGGCGGCAAAAATTTTATATATCACCTGCGAAAAATTCGCCAACGAAATGATTGATTCAATGCAGAAAGGCCGGATGCCGCAGTTCCACCAAAAATTCCGTTCGCTTGACGCACTTCTTATTGACGATATCCAGTTCCTCGGGAGGGGCGAGCAGATACAGGAGGTGTTTCATCACACTTTTAATTCCTTATATGACGCCGGGAAACAGATTGTTTTGTGCGCCGACTCCGCACCTAAAGAAATAATAACGCTGCAGGACCGGCTCAAAAGCAGGTTTGAGTGGGGGTTGGTCGCGGATATTGAGCCGCCGGATTTGGAAACAAGGATTGCCATATTAAAAAGCAAAATCTTTGACGAAAGAATTCATGTTCCTGAGGATGTGATACTTTTCATCGCAGCGCAGATAAAAGAAAATATAAGGTCGCTTGAGGGAGCACTTATAAAAATAGTGGCGCACGCATCACTGACAGGGAGCCAGATTACAGTTGACAGAGCGCATGAAATTTTCAAGGATATAGTAAGACAGGAATCCGTGGAGTTCCCGGTTACAATGGAACGCATACAAAAAATCATAGCAAGAAATTTCAATCTTGACATAAAGGATTTGAAAAGCAAAAAAAGAACGGATGCCATTGCGCATCCGAGACAGATTGCTATGTATCTGGCAAGAAAATTTACGGAACTATCCACTACCGACATCGGCGAGGCATTCGGCGGCAGAGACCATACTACAGTTCTTTATTCATTTGATAAAATAGAAAAAACGATGGCAAAAGACGCATATTTTGCGGCACAGGTTAATAAAATAATCCAGGAAATAAAATCGGGAAAATAAAAAGTATTAAAGTTTGTTAGTAATTTTTTATAACGGTTGATAAGTTCAAGAAAAAATAAAAAAATTTGGCAGTGTTAATAAAATTGGACGGTTATCAACATCATAATTAACATTAATAAAGTTGGAATTACTGCGGTTTACCGAGTATGAAAAAAAATAAAAAGTGCCGGATGCGGTATAACTAACATATCCACAGCTATTATGATGATTATGATTATATATTTAATATAATAACAAGAAACCAAAAAAAGGGGATAGGGGGACCAAATGAAAATTGTTTGTATGAAGGACGAACTTTTGAAAGGAACGGGAATTGTATCGGGTGCTGTCTCGCAAAAAAGCACACTGCCGCAGTTGTCAAACCTGCTTTTTGATGCGAAAGAAGATAGTTTAACGCTTGCAGCGACTGATTTAGAAGTTGCCGCTAAAACGGTTATCAAAGCACAGGTATTGAAAGAAGGCGGAATTACTCTGCCCGGCAAACTTATAATTGATATCATCAAAAAACTGCCTCAGCAGGAAGTAGAGATAGAGGTTTCCGAAAACGAAAAGGTAATTATAAAATCCGGGAAAACAAAATATTCGCTTGTAGGACTTTCAAAGACGGAGTTCCCGGTTGCCGTTGATTTTGAAGGCGGAAAAACATTCAAAATAGCGACGGCTACGCTTAAAGATATGATAACAAAAACCAAGTTTGCTATTTCAATGGATGAGACCAGATACGTCTTAAACGGGATATATTTTCTTATTGAAAAAGGCAAGGCAATTATGGTTTCAACCGACGGAAAACGGCTTGCTTACATTTCAAAAGAAAATGCGGTTGATAAAAAAATCTCAAGTACATTTATAATTCCGTCAAAAGCGATTGAAGAACTTTTAAAAATTATTTCAGGTACATCAATTGAGGAAACGGAAGTCGGCGTGTTTGAAAACCAGATAGGGTTTAAAATCGGCGAGACAATTCTGCGCTCCCGGCTTATTGAGGGGCATTTCCCGAATTACGAACAAGTTATTCCGAAGGAGAAAAAGGGCTCTCTCAAAATAAAGACGAAGGATTTGCTTGATGCCACCGACCGGGTGCTGCCGTTCAGGCCCTCGTCAATAAAATACTCAGTCGGCAAGGGTAAAATTTTAATTTATTCAATGGAGCAGGGCAAGGGCGAGGGAAACGACGAAATAGAAACCGACTACAAAGGCGAGCCGTTCACTGTGGCTTACAATCCCAATTATGTTATTGATATGCTGCGCGTGGTGACCAACGATGAAATTATTTTTGAGTTCACTACACCGGTAAGCCCCGGGGTTTTGAGACCCGCTGACGACCCGAATTATCTTTACATAATTATGCCTATGCGGCTGGATTAGAGAGGCAGAGCGTAGAGCGTAGTTGAGAGAGCGTAGTTCTGTACTCTGTGCTCTATGCACTATGTTCTGGTGTTAAATGAGGAAAGGCGAAGTTAGGCATATCGGCACTATTGTTGACAAGTTTCTCAGCGGTTGCTCGATTACTCCCGACGGTTACGCACTAAGGGTATTTTTTTCCGAGTTTATAGGTCCTAAACTTTCAAAATATGCGGAACTTGTAAAATTTTCAAAAGATACCGTTTTTATATCGGTAAAATCCGCTGTCGTAAAAAACGAAATAACTTTAATGAGAAGAAAAATTATAAAAGCGTTAAATGAGTTTTTTGGAAGCGATAAAATAAAAAATCTAAAAATAGTTGAGGAATAAATATTATGACAAAAGAAAAAGAAAAAGCGGCGGAACAGTACAGTGCGTCAAAAATTCAGGTATTGGAAGGGCTGGATGCGGTAAGAAAAAGACCCGCGATGTATATCGGTTCAACCGGTGTTGAAGGACTCCATCATCTTGTTTATGAAGTAGTTGATAATTCTATTGACGAGGTGCTGGCGGGTTTTTGCAAGACGATTGATGTTGTAATTCACGACGATAATTCCGTCTCGGTTACGGATGACGGAAGAGGTATCCCCGTAGAGCCGCATCCGAAATATAAAAATAAATCTGCGCTGGAAGTCGTTATGACGATTCTTCACGCCGGCGGAAAATTTGACCATCAGTCATATAAGGTTTCCGGCGGTCTTCACGGCGTGGGCGTGTCGGTAGTCAACGCACTTTCGGAATATCTTGAGGTTGAGGTCTACAGAAACGGAAAAATTTATTATCAAAAATATTTGAGGGGAAAAACGGATGAGCCGATAAAAACTAAGGGTTCTACCGACGATATAGGCACGAAAGTCACTTTTAAACCTGACAAAGAAATTTTTTCGTCCATCGTTTATTCCTTTGATACGATTTCAAGTCGCCTGCGTGAACTTGCTTTCTTAAATGCCGGGACCCGCATTACAATCATTGACGAAAGGGATGATAAAGAACATACATTTTTTTATGACGGCGGCATAGTCCAGTTTGTGAAATATCTAAGTATGAATAAACATCCGCTTCACCCCGAGCCGATATTTTTTAAGAAAGAAAAGGACGGAATTATCGCGGAGGTTGCCATACAGTACAACGACAGTTATTCCGAAAATGTTATTTCATTCGCCAACAACATCAACACCCACGAGGGCGGGACGCATCTTACCGGTTTCCGCTCCGCTTTAACAAGGGTAATAAATGATTACATAAAAAACAAAGGACTGATAAAAGACAAAAATGTTTCATTGTCCGGCGATGACGTCCGCGAAGGGTTGACCGCCGTAATTTCAATAAAAATTCCCGAGCCGCAGTTTGAAGGACAGACGAAAACGAAACTCGGCAACTCCGAAGTTGAAGGAATTATGAAATCAATCGTCGGGGAGGCGCTCGGCACATTTCTGGAAGAAAACCCGACGGTAGCAAATAAAGTTACCGAAAAAGCGGTTTTGGCTGCGGAAGCCAGGGAGGCGGCAAGAAAAGCCCGCGAATTAACAAGAAGGAAAGGCGCTCTGGATTCCGGTTCGCTTCCCGGAAAACTTGCCGACTGCCAGGAACGGGACGCGTCAAAATGCGAAATTTATATCGTTGAGGGCGACAGCGCCGGCGGCTCCGCAAAACAGGGCCGCGACAGAAAGTTTCAGGCGATTCTTCCGTTAAAAGGAAAAATACTAAATGTTGAAAAATCCCGCATAAACAAAATGCTCGCCAACGACGAAATCAGGACTCTCATTACTGCCCTCGGAACAGGTATAGGTCAAGAGGATTTTGACATAAACAATTTGCGTTATCACAGGGTAATAATAATGACCGATGCCGATGTGGACGGTGCGCACATAAGAACACTTTTATTGACATTTTTTTATCGCCAGATGACTCAACTGATACAGAACGGAAATATCTATATCGCCCAGCCACCGTTGTATAAAGTCAAAAAAAGCAAAAAGGAATTTTATGTTGAGACCGAAGAGAAACTTGAAAGTATGCTTTTGGAAGAAGGGCTTTCTGACATAAAAATTTACGAACTGGAAAAAGAAAAAATTTCCACGGAGTACGACCAGAAAAAACTTTCGGCAATTCTTAAAAATTTAATTGAGTTTGAAATCCTCATAAAAAAACTTGTCAAAAAAGGCGTTTCTTGGGACGATTATCTTTCTTTTAAGAAAAAAGAAAAATTCCCGCTTTACAAAATTGATACCGATGATAAACCGGAATATATTTTTACGGAAAAAGAGTGGAAAAATTTTAAGGCGGAATACCTGAAAAAGAAAAAGGAGAAACGAGCAAAAGAACTTGCATCTGCGGGCGAGTTGCCGATGGTTGTCGGCGACGAGGAACTCGGAACTGAAGTAAAGGATTTATGGGAACTTGTTAAACTTGACCTTGTTGCCAAGAAACTTGAGGCGGAAAACGTTGATTTAGAAAATTACGGTAACGGCGAAGGAAAACCGCTTTACAGGATAGTGTCGTCGGCCGGCGAGGAAGCGGATGTCCACAATTTCCGCCAGTTGATAGATACCGTAATGAATTTGGGAAGAAAAGGGTCGGTAATCCAGAGGTATAAAGGTTTAGGAGAAATGAATCCTACTCAGTTATGGGAAACAACGATGGACCCGAAAAACAGAAAACTTTTGCAGGTGAAATTAGAGGATGCGGTTGAGGCGGACAAAATTTTTACAACGCTTATGGGCGATAAAGTTGAACCCCGCCGGCTGTTCATAGAGCAGCATGCCCACGAAGTAAGAAATTTGGATATATAAAAAATATAAAATTAGTCAAAGGAATAGAAAGGAAATCAAATTTATGCCCAGAGGAAGACCGAGAAAGATTAAAGTAGATAAGGAAAAGGAAGTTGCAAAAGTTGAGCAGCAGGATGAATCGCCGAAGGAAATATCTCCGGCGGAGACGGCGTCTGCCTCTACTCCGCCTCCGCTCAAACCGGTGCAATTAACCGAAGAAGAACAGAAACATGTTTTTCCGCGCAACATTGAGGACGAGATGAAGACGTCCTATATTGACTACTCTATGTCCGTCATCGTCGGCCGCGCATTGCCTGATGTCCGCGACGGCTTGAAGCCCGTCCACCGCCGCATACTTTTCACGATGAAAGAAATGGGTTTAAGGCACAACACGGCATACAAAAAATCCGCGAGAGTCGTCGGCGATTGTCTCGGTAAATATCATCCCCATGGCGATTCATCAGTGTATGAGGCAATGGTCAGAATGGCGCAGGATTTTTCGCTCCGCTATCCGCTCGTTGAAGGTCAGGGAAATTTTGGCAGTGTTGACGGCGACCCGCCGGCTGCGATGCGTTATACGGAAGTTCGGCTTGACCAGATTTCAGAAGAGGTGCTCGGCGACCTTGATAAAAACACAGTTGATTTCGGACCGAATTATGATGCGTCTATGACCGAGCCGCTTGTACTTCCTTCAAAACTTCCCAATCTTTTGTTAAACGGTTCTTCCGGAATTGCCGTCGGTATGGCGACAAATATTCCGCCTCATAATCTCACTGAAATTTGCGACGCTATAGCCGCAGTTATAGAAAATCCTGAAATTGATATTCCGGAACTTTCAAAAATTATAAAAGGTCCCGATTTTCCGACTGCCGGAATTATTTTTGGAAGGCAGGGAATAAAGGACTATTTTGCGACGGGTCGCGGCTCAATAAGAATAAGAGCAAAAGCGGATATTGAAGATATAAAAAGCGGAAAAACGGCAATTATCGTCAACGAACTTCCGTATCAGGTCAATAAAGCAGTCCTTATTGAAACAATAGCCGACCTCGTGAAAGATAAAAAAATTGAGGACATCTCCGATATCCGCGACGAGTCGGACCGGGACGGTATGCGGCTTGTTATTGAGGTAAAACGGGACGGCAACCCGCAGGTCGTGTTAAACCAGTTATTCAAACATACCCAGATGGAATCATCTTTCGGAGTAATAATGCTTGCCCTCGTCAATAACCGTCCCCGCGTCCTCAACATAAAAGAGATGCTTGTGCATTATGTTGAGCATAGAAAAATAATAGTTGTCCGTCGGACAAAGTTTGAACTTGCCAAAGCGGAAGCGCGCGCACACATTTTAGAGGGCTTGAAAATAGCGCTTGATAACCTCAATAAAATAGTAAAACTTATACGGGAATCAAAAGATACCGATATAGCCAGAACCCGCTTGATGGAAGAGTTTGAGTTATCAAAAATTCAGGCCCAGGCGATTCTGGATATGAAACTGTCGCAACTTACCGGTCTTGAACAGAAAAAGATTGACGATGAATATCTTGAACTGATAAAGACGATTGAAAAACTGAAATCCATTTTAGACGACCCAAAAAAGGTCTTGACCATCATCAAAACTGAACTGGCGGAACTCAAAGAAAAATACGGCGACGAAAGAAGAACAAAAATTGTTGCCAATGCGGTTGACCTGGATATGGACGATTTAATTACTGAGGAGGATGTCGTCGTAACCATTTCCCACGCCGGCTATATCAAAAGAATGCCGACGACAACTTACAAATCACAGCATCGCGGCGGAAGAGGCGTAACCGGTATGACGACCCGCGAAGAAGATTTTATAGAAAATCTTTTTGTGACATCTACGCATTCTTATATGCTGCTTTTCACAAACAGGGGCCGCGTTTACTGGCTGCGCGTCTATGAAATCCCGGAGGCGCAGAGGACATCAAAAGGCAAGGCGATAATAAATCTTGTGCAACTATCATCCACTGAGGAAAAAATCACCGCTGCGATTCCGATAAGGTCGTTTGAAGAAAAGAAGAGTTCGTATCTTTTGATGGCGACACGGAACGGGACAATCAAAAAGACCGAACTTGCCGAATACTCAAATATAAGAAAATCGGGAATTATCGCTATCAATCTTGACGACGGCGATTCTTTAATAGACGTCAAGCACACCGACGGTAAACAGGAGGTCATTCTCGCTACCAAAAACGGACTTGCCATCAGATTTAACGAAGAACAAATACGGGTAATAGGCAGATCCGGAAAAGGCGTGCGCGGAATCCGTCTTAACAAAGATGATGAGACCATCGGAATGGAAACGGTTTCTGCCAAAGATACCGTCTTAATCGCAGCTGTCAACGGTTACGGAAAAAGAACTCACATAGACGACTATCGTCTGCAATCCCGCGGCGGAAAAGGCGTTATCAACATAAAGACCACCGATAGGAACGGTTGCGTCATCGGCATAAAAAATGTAAAGGACGACAGCGACATAATGCTGATGACCGAAAAAGGCATTATGATAAGAATGGCAGCAAAGGGCATCTCCGTCATAGGAAGAAACACGCAGGGCGTGCGGCTTATCCGTCTTGAAGAGGGCGACAAACTGGCATCAATCGCTTATGCGGCGAAGGAAACCGAAAATGGAGACGACAAAGAAGTTTGAGACGCTCAATCACACCGCGGATGTGGGTATTATCGCTTACGGAAAAACCACCGGCGATCTTTTTGAAAATGCCGCATTCGGAATGTTCTCCGTTATCACCCCGCTTGAAAAAATTAATGAAAAAATTTTAATATCCGTTTCAATTGACGCACACGATAACGAGGAACTTCTGATAACCTTTCTTAATGAACTCCTGTATTATTATTCAACAAAAAAAGTACTCTTTAAGAGATTTGATATCTTAAAAATAAGCGAAACCCATCTGGATGCCAACATATCCGGCGAACAGATTTCCGCCCACGAAATTTCAAACGATATCAAAGCCGCCACCTACCACAATTTGAAAATTGAAAAAACCACCGCCGGCTACAAAACCCAAATAATTTTTGATGTGTAAAAACAGAAAATATGCCGCAGTTCTGTCCCTTAAAAAAAGTTGACGATTACAGGTGGAAGATTGAAAAAATCGGAGGGATGCGCACCGAGGGGCTGATTTTTGCTTCCGAAAAAATGGTGTCTAACATCTGTAATGACAACGCATACCAGCAGGTCTCAAATGTCGCTACACTCCCGGGTATTATCGGTAAATCACTTGCAATGCCGGATATACACTGGGGATACGGTTTCCCGATAGGCGGTGTCGCCGCTTTTAATCTTAATGACGGAGTAATTTCCCCCGGGGGAATCGGTTACGACATAAACTGCGGCGTGCGGTTATTGCGGACGAACCTTTCAAAAAAAGACGTGGGAAACCACGTAAAAAATCTGGTTGCCGGACTTTTCACAAACATACCGTCGGGAGTGGGTTCAACCGGCAAGTTAAATCTTTCGTCCAAGGAAGTAAAAAATGTTCTTGAAAAAGGCGCAAAGTGGGCGCAAGATTCGGGCTTCGGCGAAAAAAAGGACTCGGAAAACATTGAGGAAAAAGGAACACTTGCCGGAGCGGATTTTTCAGCGGTTTCGCCCAGAGCAGTTGAAAGAGGGAGAGAGCAGTTAGGCACGCTCGGTGCCGGAAATCATTTTTTGGAGATTCAGGAAGTTGTTGAAATTTACGACGAAAAATATGCGCAAAAATTCGGAATTTTTTTGGGACAAATAACGGTGATGATTCATACCGGAAGCCGCGGGCTGGGTTATCAGGTCTGCGACGACTATATCAAAGTAATGCTTTCTGCGGCAAGAAAATACGGAATAAATTTAATTGACAAGCAACTCGCCTGCGCGCCGGTTTTATCCGATGAAGGCAAAAAATATTTTTCGGCGATGGCTTGCGCGGCAAATTACGCATTTGCGAACAGACAAATAATTACGCACTGGGTCAGGGAAACGTTTATGAAAGTGCTGACGAAATCGCCGAAGGACTTAGGACTTGAACTGGTCTACGATGTCGCTCACAACATCGGAAAATTTGAGGAACACGGCGGTAAAAAAATATTCATTCACAGAAAAGGTGCGACCCGTTCATTTCCGGACATACCCGTTTTAATCCCGGGAACTATGGGAACGGCAAGTTATGTGCTGGTCGGGACCGAACAGGCATTAAAAGAGACCTGGGGAAGCACCTGCCACGGCGCCGGAAGGGTGATGTCAAGAACGCAGGCGTTAAAAGGTGAAAGGGGCTCCGAACTTGCCAAACGGCTTGAAAGCGAAGGAATCACCGTTCAGGCAAAAGAATGGAAAACACTTGCCGAAGAATCGCCAAATGCTTACAAAGACGTAAATATGGTCGTTGATGTGTGCCACCGCGCCGGCATCTCCAAAAAAGTCGCAAAAATGAAACCGCTTGGCGTGGTAAAAGGGTAGCAGAAATCAAAAACCGATTTTTTCACTTGACTTTTTTATTTTTTTAGATATACTTAAATGCAGAAAAAGTTTTATTTGGAGGAATTGATATGTCGCATGTACTGATAAAAGAAAAAAAATATTCCGGGCAATATGTTGCAATAGCGGATTTTAACAAACCGGATGTAATTGCCCACGATAAAGACCCGCAAAAAGCATATAAAAAAGCAACGGGGAAAGGATTCTCCGACCCCGTTATATTATTTGTACCTGCCAAGAACATGGTTCAAATATATTAAGAATGGAACTCTTAAACATACCTTTTTCAAAATTAAGTTCCGGAGACATCTCCCGTCCGTGGTTGCCCGTCACCATAATAAATCCTCATACAAATAAAAGATTAAAAGTTTTGGGATTGGTTGATACCGGTGCGGATGAGTGTGCCCTACCCTCGCGTTTTGCAAGTATTCTCGGACATAACTTAAATGCCGGTTTTGTGAAAGAAATAAATACCGGTAACGGTAAAACTACTGCATATTCACACACGGTCAGGATTGAGATACGAAATTTTACCGGTCAAGATGTTCTGATTGATTTTATGCCGAATTTGAACGTCCCGTTACTTGGTGTGAAAAGTTTTTTGAGTAAATTTATTTTGACGCTTGACTATCATAAACAGATATTTTCGTTGAAGGGATAAGTTGCATAAATCAGCAAAAAGTTAACACCGGCATAAATTAGATATAATTAAATCACGCCGCATCATTGACCCGTCGTTCCCGTCCCACGGAGCGAAATGAAAAAAACAGCCCCAACCGCGAAACAGAGAATCTCAAAAATAAAACCAAGTATTCAGATTTGTAATCACTGCGGCCGAAGTGTGTCGCTCGGTTCCGGTTGGTTTGTCAACAGAGTCCCCGACCTGAATGATATCGCCACCAGAAAAGCAAATAATGTAAATTATCCCAAAGGCGATTATGTTTGCATTGAATGCGACTCAAAAACAAGTGACGATTATGTGGTTTTGAATGAAAGATTTCGTATATGAAAAATCAAAAACAGTTTGAAGTTAAAATTTACTCATCCGGCTATTGCACTTATAAAGTTAAAGCCGAAGATGAAAATTCAGCAATAATAAAAGCAAGAAAATTGCCTGTAAATCAGAAAGAAATATTGAGCAATCTGGAAAACTGGCACTCCGCTGACGAAGCCGAAGAAATTAACAAATAGAGTTTGACTTATTATCTCAAAAAAAGTAGAATAAACTTATAAAAATATGCAAAATAATTGTAGAAAAAATGGAATCTATTTTGTTGATTTTGAATTTATCTGCGGGGAATATGAACAAAATTTTGGGAAAATTTTCTCTGCGAAAAATGAAAATTTTTTAGAAAAGAAAATTCATAATTATCTTAAGAATTATTACGGAAAAAAACGTTTAACGGAAATTACAGACAACGTTTATTATTTCTATAACGGTGAAGTCGGAGTAAAATGCACCGGCTGGCAGGAAGTCAAAAGTTTCAAAGAACTTGTATCAAAATTAGTTTAACAAAAAACAAAAATAATATGAATTTAGAAGAGTTTAAAATTGAGATTAATAAAATATCGAAAAAAGGTTATATGAAGTCCATGAGGAGCGGCAATACCGGGGTAGGACACACTTTGGAGCAAAAACTTGGTTTAACTGAAAACAACATTGCCGGGCCTGATTTAGAAAAAATTGAACTTAAAACCCAAAGAAAAAATGTATCTAACCGAGTAACAATGTTCACTTTTAATAGAGGCGCTTGGCAGCAGAAACAGAATTATATCGTTGAAAAATACGGCTATAAAGATGAGGATGAGCGTCCGGCACTTTATTGTACGGTCAATAATAACCCAAATCCGCAAGGTTTATTTTTAGAAATTGATAAAAATAATGATTTAATGCTTTTAAAACACATTGATAAAGTTGTATTAGGACAGTGGAAATTAACTCATCTTACCGAGCAATTCGAGAAAAAAATGCCTAATTTAATGGTTGTTTTTGCAGATACTAAATTGAACGAAAAAAACGAAGAAGAATTTTGGTACAACGAAGCGTATCTTTTGGAAAATGTCAATAGCAAAATTTTTCTTGATTACATTGAAAAAGGTATTATAATAATGGACATAAGAATCCACTTGAAACCGAATGGAACGGTTCGCAATCATGGGACTGCTTTCAGAATTGAAGAGAAATATCTCATTGATTGTTTCTTACATAAGGGAAAAATAATATAAGATATGAAAAAATCCATGGATTTGTCTTGGGATTTTAGAAACGAGAATACCAAAACATATACCCATTGTTTTCATAGTTATCCTGCTATGATGATTCCTCAAATAGCGGAAAGATTGATAGAAACGTATGGTCAAAAAGCAAAATTATTGTTTGACCCATATTGCGGTACTGGAACGTCTTTGGTAGAGGCAAATTTAAAAAACATAAATGCTATTGGAACTGATTTAAATCCATTGGCTCGGTTGATTTCTAAGGTTAAAACTACAAAAGTTAACTTGCAGAATTTGGATTTATTTATAAGAGATTTTAATGATTTCATTTTTCAAATACATTTTAACAATTCCCGTAAATCATTAATAATACCTGATTTCAATAATATAAATTTCTGGTTCAAAAAAAACATCATAATGGATTTGGCTACCGTAAAACAATACGTGAATAATGTGCAAGATGAAGACATAAAAGATTTTTTCAAAGTTGCTTTCAGTGAAACGGTAAGGGAGGCATCGCTGACGAGAAACGGTGAATTTAAATTATACAGAATGTCTGAAAAACAAATTCAGAAGTTTGAGCCGGACGTTTTCGGATTAATGTTCGGTAAATTATTGCGCAATAGAAACGGATATGCTAAATTCAGTGAAAAACTTTGTAACGGTGCACATACGGATGTATTTGATTTTAATTCTTCCGAAAAAATACCTGATGATATAATTGCCGATGGGAACGTTGATATTGTCGTAACATCTCCACCTTACGGGGATTCACGAACTACCGTTGCATATGGGCAATTTTCGCGTTTAGCAAATCAGTGGTTAGATTCTGAAAATGCAAATCAAGTAGATAAAAAATTGATGGGCGGTATAAGAGTGCAGGAAATACCGAAGTTTGATATAAAAGTATTAGACGATATTATAAAAAAAATAAAAAGTAAGGATGAAAACAGGGTAAAAGATGTTGCTTCATTTTATATTGATTTATTTTCTTCCGTGAATAATGTATCAAAAAAAGTTAAAAAAAACGGAGTTGTTTGCTATGTTGTAGGTAACCGAAAAGTAAAAGGCACAATTTTGCCGACTGACGAAATAATAGTCAAAATGTTCGAATTAAACGGTTTTAAGCATATAAAAACCAGCGTTAGAAACATACCCAATAAAAGAATGCCCGCAAAAAATTCCCCTTCAAACGAGCTCGGCAAATTAGACGATACGATGACCCAAGAATATATTGTAATATTGAAAAAAATATAATCAGAGCGGTTCTGGTTTTTTATTCGAAAACTTAAAAAGTAATTTTAGGATGAGTATATAAAATTTGTCCCTGAATAGGTGTATATGTTATTAAGATAAATGAAAAAAATAAAAGAATATTTATTGTGGCTTGTTGAAATTAATAATTTGAAAAATTATTTAATGGTATTTTCTAGTTTGTCTGTGATAATTGGATTAATTATATCATATGGTTTTTTAACGAATCGACCTAAAATAAAACTTATCCCGCACAATCCTGTTGTGATTGTTGATTTTATTAAATTTAATGAAGAGTTAAAAAAGAATGGATGCGATATTACTATTGATTTAGAGAAGTATACGAAATATGAGGGTTTAAGAAGTGCATCAATTAAGGGAAATTTGATTAAACCATATTTTATATGTCATTATTTAGACTGGTATGATAAATCAAAATCAAATTTTTATGACAAATATGACAAGAAAGCAATTCAGGCAAAAGATTTTGATCAAAATAAATTTAATTTATCAATCCTGAAATGCAAACTCGGTTATGAAAAACAACAAGATGAAACTGCTTTAAGTCCTTCTAATATGTTTAATTCACCAATCAATTTTTTATTACAATTACAATTACAATATGGATATAAAGCGACCGATAATTCATTAATTGAGTTTTTTAAAGACATCTTAAATATTGAAATAAGAAAAATAACGGAAATAAATAAACAATTGATAGCTTATAAAAGTCTAAGCGAAACACGGTATATTACTTTGACACCTTTTGAAATCAAAAACATTGGTAAATCTGACGCAATTGACATTCCAATTTCAATAAATATGAGCGATGCTCCTGGAATAGGCTTACTTCAAGAGGTTATAGAAAACCAAGTATTTCAAATTGATAATATAAAGAAACGTTTAATAAATATTAACATCTCGTGTTTAAAACCTGGTCAAAACAGATTGATTGTTTTTAAAAGTAAAAATCAACCAGCAACTTCTGAATTATTGTCAGTAGGTATGCCAAAATATGAGACTATTCCTAATTTTAATCTAATTTGGATTAGTTTTATCATTTTAATAATCATTGTTATTTTTTTTAGTATAAGAGATTTTCATAAAACCACGCATCATCTATAGTACATGCAAGAATTTTACTTGACCTGCAACTTACCTCAAAAAAATAAAAAAACACTTGACTTTATGAGAAACTTTATGTAAACTGTAGTTGACATAAGGTTGACATAGAGATGACAAAAGGATAGAAATATGCCGGATAACATTGAAATCAGACCGAGAGTAATGAAAACGCTGTCGGAGATAGATTATCTGCATGGCAAAATTGCGGGTAGTTCAACAAAAGGAGTGTTCGTTCCGGTAGTTCAGAAAGAATCGGCGGTAATAATGGCTTATGCTTCAACGACAATTGAGGGAAGCACGTTGACTCCGCAGGAAGTCAAACAGGTGGATGACGGTGAAAGACCGCGAAAACCGGAATTCCATATACAGATGGTAAAAAATTATCTGGACGTCGTCAGATGGATAAGAGAAAAAGAAAATACAAAAGTTATTACGGAAGGCAGTATTTTTACATTGCACAAAATTATCGGTGAAAAAGCGGTTGCCGGCGTTCCTGTCGGTAAATACAGAAAGGTTCAGGTATATGTCGGAGACCACACGCCGCCTTCGCCCGAAAAAGTTCCGCATCTTATGAAAAAGTTTTTAGATTGGTTAAATAACGAAAGCCATCAATATCATCCTGTTTTAAGTTCTGCGATTGCTCATCTTGAAATTGCAACGATACATCCTTTCCGCGACGGCAACGGCAGAGTAGCCAGAGTGTTAGCCAGTTGGGAATTATATCGCCGCGGATTTGACACCCTGCACGTTTTTACGCTGGACGATATTTTATTGGAAAACAGGAAATTCTATTATTCGCAATTAAGCAACGCAAGAAAACCCGGCGGATTGGCTGACTGGCTGGAATATATCTGCGATATAACGGCTGAAGGGCTTGAGCGGGCATATAATCGTCTTAAATCGGCGCAGGCAACGGAAAAAAAACTGCCTTCACTTTCCGAAACGCAGAAGAGATTGCTGATAATATTGGCGCAAGACGGTCCAAAAACAATGAAACAACTTACGGCGGAACTTCAAATTACCCGACAGGGTGTCTACAAGGTATTAAATCCGTTATTAAAAACAAAAAGGGTAATATCTGTCGGTACCAGACGTAACAGGCAATATTCAATTACAATTTAGTGCGTATTCTGAAACGTATTTTGTGCCGGACTTGAATTTTTTCATCTTTTAGAAAAAAATGGATAAGTGCGGTTGACAAATCCCGAAAATTCTGTTAAAATTAAAATATGATTGACATAAAAATTATCAGGGAAAATCCGGAGATTGTAAAAGAAGGGCTCAAAAAAAGGAACTCAAAATTCAACCTGGACGAAATAGTTTCTTTGGACGGAGATTACAGAAAAATCCTTAAGGAAAACGAGGAACTGAAGGCAAAAAGAAATAAAATCACGGACGACATATCCAAAAACCCCGCCAAAAAAAGCGAACTGCTCCCCGAAATGCAGCGTCTGAAACAGAGTATAAAAGATGCGGAAGAAAAACTGAAAAAATTTGACGAACTATTTTTTGACAAATTGCTTTATATCCCGAATATGCCCGACGATACCGTGCCGATAGGAATGTCTCCCACGGACAACAAAGTTGTGCGGCAGTCCGGCGATATAAAAAAATTTGATTTTGAACCGCTTGACCACCAGACACTCGGCGAGGGGCTTAAAATTTTTGATTTCAAAACGGCGTCAAAACTTTCCGGCAGTCGTTTCGCGCTGCTTAAAAATGAAGGCGCAAAATTGGAGCGCGCTTTAATAAATTTTATGATTGATATTCATTTGGCGAGCGGTTATAAAGAAATTTTTCCGCCTTTTATTGTTGAAAAAAAATGCCTCATCGGGACGGGGCAACTTCCGAAATTTGAAGAAGAACTTTACAAGTGCAACGATAACGAATATCTGATACCTACTGCGGAGGTCCCGCTCAGCAACATTCACCGCGAAGAAATTTTAACGGAAGAACAACTCCCGCTCAAATATGTCGCATATACCGCCTGTTTCCGGCGGGAAGCGGGGTCTTACGGGAAAGATACCAGCGGGCTTATCAGGAACCATCAGTTTAATAAAGTTGAACTCGTAAAATTTACAAAACCGGAAGAATCAATGGCTGAACTTGAAAAAATGGTCTCGGACGCCGAGGAGATTTTGAAACAACTTGAACTCCCATATCGCGTGGTTGAACTCTGCACGGCCGATTTAGGTTTTTCATCGGCGAAGACATACGATTTGGAAATTTGGATGCCCGGCGAAAAGAAATGGCGCGAGGTTTCTTCAGTTTCAAACTGTAAAGATTTTCAGGCGAGACGGCTTAACTGCAAAATCCGCCGCGATAAAAAATTAGAATTTGTCCACACGTTAAACGGTTCGGGAGTTGCCGTCGGCCGCACTTTCGCCGCAATTCTGGAAAATTTTCAAAATAACGACGGCTCGGTTTCAATTCCAAAAAATCTTGCAAAATATACGGGGTTTGAAAAAATAGGAGGTTGATATGGAGTACGACAGAAAAATTGACTGGCAGATTAACAATAATGTAAAAATAGAACTTGTAAAAAGATGGATAAATGTTCAAAAACTGAGGATTACGACGGCGAAAGGCAATGTGGAAATTAAAGGCGAACTGGATTTTACCGGCAGCGCGGCGAAGGATTTAGAAGAATCTGCCGTAATAAATATGCTTAAAACTCTGGATATGGCGTTAAGGGGAATACCGAATACCCGGGATATAAAATGGAATTTAGACCGTTTTCAGAGAGTCGGCGCCCGCTGGCAGTTAACTAAATCACTCAAAGCGGAAAAGGAAAAAGAGAAAAATAAATAATTTTACAGTATGAAAATATTTACCGATAAAATTGGTTTTGAAACGAAAGGCAACTGCGATATAGTTGATATTACGCCGGAACTTAAAAAGATTTTGGAAAAATCAAAAATAAAAAACGGCATCTTGAATGTTTTTATTGCCGGTGCGACGGGCGCTATTACTACGATAGAATACGAACCGGGTCTGGTTTCCGATTTACAGGACTTACTGAAAAAACTTGCGCCTGAAGCCGGCGACTACGGGCATAACAAGACGCATTCCGACAGTAACGCCCACTCGCATTTAAGAGCGTCGCTTCTCGGACCCTCGTTGACCGTTCCGGTTGATAACGGCAAAATGGTTTTGGGCGTCTGGCAACAGATAATTTTCGTTGATATGGACAACCGCCCTCGGAAAAGGGAAGTTTTGGTAAAAATCATCGGAGAATAGTCGCTCGCAAGCAAATTTCTTTGAGACGCTCGTCAGAACTCGCTCTGCAATTTATTCCTGGAACGAATAAGTCGTAAATTGAGGCTCTTCAGAAATTTCTTGCTCGCTCCGTGAATAAAAAGGTAGAAATATGCTCATAGGTATTATGTCCGACTCTCACGATAATATGAACGCCATCAGGAAGGCGGTGGATTTTTTCAACGGAAAAAATGTTGAAATTGTTCTGCATGCGGGTGACATTGTCTCGCCTTTTACCGCCCAAGAGTTTGAAAAATTAAAGATGAAATTTGCCGGTGTCTTCGGTAATAACGACGGAGATAAACCATATTTATTGGAAAGGTTTAAAAATATCGGGGAAATTAAGCAGGATTTTTTTGAGTTGGCTCTCGGCGGGAAAAAAGTCGTCGTTATGCACCAGCCGAAATTCATAGACCAGTTAAAGATATGCAAAAATTACGATATCGTTATCTACGGGCATACCCACGAAATTGATATAAGAAAAGATTCCGCTCTTGTTATAAATCCCGGAGAATGCGGCGGATGGCTCACCGGAAGAAGCACCATCGCAATTCTTAACACGATAAATCTCACCCCTGAAATAATTGATTTACCATAAATGGACAAATGTCCATTTATTCCTTCACCATATGAAAAACTTCATTTTATTTTTATTTATTGAACTTTTGCTCTGCCAGTATATTTTTGCGGATGTTTTCTCTAAAGCGAAGGTTCTGAAAATCGGCAGTTCGGAAATAAAAAAAAATGTTAAAATTGAAAATGTTTCATTGGAAATTATATCCGGCAAACACAAAAATAAAATTGTTGATGTGAAAAATTATTTATGGGACGAAAAAAATTACAATACGCAAATAAAACAAAATAGCGTAGTAGTGGTCGCAATAGCGGAAAATGAATGCGGTGAAATTGAAAATGTTTTTATTAGAGGATATGTCAGGGATAAATTTTTGCTTTTAACCGTTTTGATTTTTTTTGCGGTTTTGTGTTCGGTCTGCGGCTGGAAAGGGGCAAGAGCATTCGCTTCTATTTTTTTAAATATTTTTCTTCTTGTAAAAGTGCTTATTCCTCTAATAAAGGACGGTTATTCCCCGCTTATCAGTTGCAGTGCCGTTGCTCTAATAGGGGCAATTATTACGATTTTTTTAATTTTCGGTTTTACGAAGAAATCTTTTGTTTCATTGTGCGGTATAACCGCCGGTATTTTATTCGCAGGTATTACTACGCTTATTTTTTTAAAGTTAAGTAAAATTTCAGGAATTTTTTTAGAGGGTTCGCGGATGATTATTACAATGGTAAGAACTTCCGATAGTTGGAAAATTACGGATTTTGCATCGCTTATCGCCGGCGGCACGGTTATCGCCTCGCTCGGCGCCGTTATTGATGTGGTTGTGGATGTTGTTTCCGGAATGAATTCAGTTTCCATTTCCAATCCGGACATTAAAAAAAGTGATTTAATCTCATCGGGTCTTGAAATAGGCAGGGATGTTTTGGGCGGGATGCTGGGCAGTTTGTTGTTCGTATTTGTCAGCACATCACTGGTAATGATTGTGGTCTACACCGTTCTTCATGTCCCGTTTATAAGAATAATAAACTGGGAATTTTTTTCTATCGTCGTAATACAGGCATTTATTTCAAGTTTAGCGTTTGTCGTTTCAATTCCACCGACGGTTTATTTAATGGGTTTCATTTCAAAAAATTAAAATATGCGCAGGAATTTTTTTCTTTTGGTTTCATTACTTGTGTTATCGGTCAATTTTATTTTCGCTGATTCTTGGCCCGAACCGCCGGAACATGATTTTTATGCTCATCCTTTGCTTGAAATATCAAAATCAAAAGATAATTATGCCGTCGGCAAAGTTATCAAGGTAATAAAAACTGATAAGCAGTCGGATATTCTGTCGGTAAAAATTACTTTCGGTGCGTCCCGCGGACAAATTGCGGAAGCCGCAAATTACAGAGAAGGATTTTTAATTGATGTGCGTCCGGGTAGCAGGATTCTTATTTCTTATAAGGATAATATCAACAAAGCGACTGTGGTTGATTATGACAGAACTTTATCGCTTGCGTTGTTGGCATTTTTGTTTCTATTATTCGTTCTAATTATCGGAGGGCTGAATAAACTTGGCGGACTTTTCACTCTTTTTGCGGGAATAGTAATTATAATTTTTGTTTATGTGCCTTTAATAATTCATGGATACAGTCCTCTGGTAATTTCACTTTTCATTGTATTTTTTATCACCTCAACGATAATTTTTTTTATCGGGAAATTCAGCAGAAAATCCGTATCAGCGATAGTCGGAACACTTTTGAGCATAATTTTTGTTTTAATTCTCGGCATGATTTTTTATCCGCTTGCGAATATAAACGGATTTTCATTAGAGCCGGTTCAATTTCTTAACTATTTTTCAAAAAATTATTCTTCACAGCCGTTTAACAATTTCCAGCAATTACTTTTTTCTGTTTTAATTATAGGTGCGTGCGGCGTGATTATAGATGTCGCTGTCTGTGTTGCTTCTTCAATGGAGCAGATTGTATTAAAAAGGTCCGGCATATCAAGAAAGGAACTGATACATTATGGAATGAATGTGGGACGGGATATATCATCCGTTGTTTCCAATACGCTTGTTCTCGCCTATTTCGGTGCGGAACTGGTTTTAATTATTTCTTTGACCGTTTCAATCCGTTCTTTAACAAACCTTTTTAATAATGAATGGTTTTTTATAGTTGTGTTTCAGACCGTCGCCGGTTCCATAGGTTTCTTACTTGCGGTACCATTTACCGCGATATCTTCCGGGTATCTAATGGCTAAAAAGTGATTTTCCGCCGGCAAAGACTCTCCGATTGCCTTACCTCAGGAAATAAACTTTCAAAAATAAAAAAAAGTACTTGACAGAATTTGGATTTTGTGCTACAATTGCCGGAAAGGTGCTACTATGGAAAAATTATTCAGGTTCGGCGTTTCATTAGAAAAGACCCTGCTTGATAAATTTGATAAACTTATAAGATCCAGAAACTATACAAATCGTTCGGAGGCATTTCGCGATTTAATTCGCCAGGAACTAATAAAGAAGGAATGGCAGGAGGGCAAGGAAATCGCCGGAGCGATAACCCTTATCTACGATCACCACAAAAGAGAACTTGCGGATAAACTTACGGATATACAGCACGATTTTCACGACTTAATTATTTCAACGCAGCATATTCATTTAGACCATGATAATTGTCTGGAAATAATTGCGGTTAGAGGGAAATCCAGTGAAGCCAGAAAACTATCGGATATATTAAAGTCAATAAAAGGCGTGAAACACACAGCATTAAGCATGTCAACAACGGGGAAGGAAGTATAATTTTTTTTGTTTTATAAGTAGCACGATTTTTATAATTGTAGCAAAAAATCCAATTAGTCCAATTGGTCTAATTGAAAATGGAGGCAAAAAGTATGTTGAGAAAAGCGTTTGGTTTTTGTTTGGTTGTTTTATGGGGTTCTGTTTTGTTTGCGGCTCATCCGTTAACGACGGATGATATCGGGACCGTTGAAATTGGAAAGTATGAATTGGAAGTGGGGTATGATAATTGTAAGGATGAAAATATTTTCAGAAATCACTCCTGCGGTTTATCGCTGAAACACGGAATTACGGAAAAAATGGACATTGGGATTTCATTCCCATATCAGGTAGAGCCGAAACCGGCGGAACCGCTTGGGATGACGACGCTTGGTTTCAAATTCCTTTTGCTGAAAGATATTTTTGCTTTAACCGTCAACAATGAACTTGGTTCTTCAGAATATTTTTTGAACGGTATTTTTTCAAGGGAAATCCAACCCGTCACCGTTCACGCAAATATTGGCTATGCGGTTTCTGGCGATGAAAACACAGAAGGCGAAATAATTTACAGTTCCGCGATTGAATACCCGTTGGAAAAAATTGATTTAGTGGGTGAAGTTGTCGGCGAAAAAATTGGGCTTCAGAATTACCTATTAGGAGTCCGATACAAACTTGCCGATATTTCTTCGCTGAATTTTGCTTATGGGAAGGGGTTCAAAAATACAGGAGAGAAAATCTCTTTTGGATTTCACACAGAATTTTAACGGGAGGTTAATATGCACATACCAGACGGATATTTAGGACCGGTAACCTGCGGATTTTTCTATGCAGTTATGATTCCAATATGGGCAGTCGCTTCAAAGATTGTTAAGAATACACTCAAAGCGAAACAGGTGCCGCTTCTGGCAATAGGTGCGGCATTCAGTTTTGTGATAATGATGTTCAATGTGCCGATACCCGGCGGGACAACCGGGCATGCCGTAGGCGGCGTTTTGGTTGCAATACTTCTTGGACCATGGGCGGCAAGTATCGCCATTACCGTGGCACTTGTGATTCAGGCGCTTTTATTCGGTGATGGAGGCATTACGGCAATCGGCGCTAACTGTTTTAACATGGCTTTTGTGCTTCCATTTGCCGGGTATTACATCTATAAAACGATTAGTTACAATTCTTCTGCATATTCAAATAGAAGAGTCATTGCCGCAGGCATTGCCGGTTATGTAGCCCTTAATATTGCTGCAGGACTTACCGGATTTGAGTTCGGTATCCAGCCCCTGTTACATAAAACAGCAAGCGGACAGGCACTCTATTGTCCTTATGGATTAAATGTCGCCTTGCCTGTAATGTTGGGAGAACACCTGTTGATTTTTGGATGGGTGGAAGCGATTGTAACTGCCCTTGTAATAAAATATCTGCAGAAACATTCTACGGAACTTCTTGAAGAAGGGAGGAAAAACTGATGAAGATTACTACTAAACTTTGGCTGGGGCTGGCGGTATTGGTTATACTTTCTCCGCTCGGGCTTATATTACCGGAGCATTTTAAAGCCGGCTCTGCCTGGGGCGAATGGAGTGCAAACGAAATGCAAAAACTCGTAGGTTATATTCCTCAAGGACTCAAAAAGTTCGCGAGCATTTGGAATGCTCCTATGCCGGATTACGCTTTTAAGGGCTGGGAAGAAAAGGGACTATCGCAGTTAAGTTTTGCTTATATAATATCAGCCATCGTAGGAATCGGACTGATTGTGCTCGTCATAACGGGTATAGGAAAATTATTAAATGTCAAAAAGTAATAATTTTATAGAGCGCTCCCTTGCGGGCGCTCTACACTTTTTAAAAGAATCCGTCTTTGCCGATGAATATGCTTTGAAGAGAGGATTTTTGCAGTCATTAGATCCCAGAATAAAAACAATAACTTTCTTGATGTTGATCGTTCTGATAATTCTTACAAAGAATATCCGTATCTTATTTTACCTGTATGCGTTGTGTTTGTTGCTGGGCTCTATTTCTAAAATCAACTTAGGGTTTTTCTTAAAGCGAACCTGGATATTTATTCCCTTGTTTTCTCTTTTTATTGCGTTCCCTGCTATGTTTAGCATTTTTACGCCGGGTGAAACGCTGGCTGTCTTAAACATATCCGGAATTAAACTTACAATTACCCGTCAGGGATTTTTTGGGGCATCTTTATTTGTCGTGCGTGTGATGACCTCAGTATCTTTTGCCGTTCTTTTAAGCATTACGACCAAGCATTTTGAATTGCTTAAGGTTTTGCGGATTTTCGGAATCCCGCAGGTATTTGTGATGACGGTCGGAATGTGTTACAGGTACATCTACCTGTTTATAGAGATTATAGAAAACACTTATCTTGCCGTTAAAAGCCGCATCGGAACAAAAGTTCATTACAAAACAGGACAGCATCTTGTTGCATGGAATATTGCATTTCTTTGGCAGCGTTCGTATCAATTGAATGAAGATGTATATAAGGCGATGCTTTCCAGGGGATATCGCGGAGAATCAGTTGCACTGGATGATTTCAAAATCAAAACAGAAGATTGGCTGTGGTTATGTCTGGTCGTAATAATTTCCGCCGGGGTGTTGTATTTTAATTATGGATAATCTAATTTTTGAATTAAAGGATGTGCATTTTTCGTATCTCGGAAAATTTCCTGCACTATGCGGTATAGATATAAATATCAGGCAGGGAGAAAAAATAACTCTCATCGGTGCGAACGGTTGCGGGAAATCCACGCTTTTACATATGCTTGACGGACTCATTTTCCCCGATAAAGGCGCTATCAAGGTTTTTGGTAAAGGATTCAAGGAAAATGATTTTAACGACGAGGATTTCTCAAAAAATTTTAGAAAGAAAGTAGGGCTGGTTTTTCAGAATTCCGACGTCCAGTTGTTTTGTCCGACGGTAAAGGAGGATATTGTTTTCGGGCCGCTGCATTTCGGAGTTGAAAAAGAGGAGATTCAAAAACGGCTGTATGAACTTGTCAATCTATTGGATATTGCGGACTTGTTGAATAGGTCGCCCCACCAGTTAAGCATAGGCGAAAAACGAAAAGTTGCCATTGCCTCGGTATTGATGATAAATCCGGATGTCCTTATCCTGGATGAGCCTTCTTCCGGGCTTGATCCTTTAACGACAAGACACATTATAAATTTGCTACTTCAGGCAAATAAAGCCGGTAAAACAATCATTACCTCCACCCATGATATGCATATCGTTGAGGAAATATCGGATACGGTTTATGTCTTCAGTCGTGAAAAAAAAATAATCAAATCCGGCAAACCGGATGAAATTCTAAAAGACGAACAGTTGCTTCGGGACAATAACCTCATTCATATTCACAGCCATATGCATAAAAATAAAATTCACGTTCACCCGCATTTACATTTGGAACATCATATAGATTAAAAATCACTTGACAGGATTAGAGTTTTTTGTTATACTTTTGCCGTAAGAGAAGAAATGTATAATAACGCCTGCAAATAAAGTCACAAATAAGTTACAAATAAGTTACCCAAAAGTTACAATAGATTATGTATAATAATAGTATGAAAACGCTGACAAATATCATTAAAACGCATAAATTTCGTTATTTAAGTTCCTTATCTATCTATCTATCTATCTATCTATCCTTGTAAGGATAAGGTAAATAGAAGTAATAAAGAAAGAAACCAGTTCACAAGTATGTGGGCTGGTTTTTTATTTCCTATTTAGAGGTGAAATATGATTAAAAGACTTGGTTATTTGATTTCTATTCTCAGTTTGCTCGCTTTTGTGCCGACATCCGTAGCTGCAACTTCTTTGGAACTTGATTATATGGAGTATAATTCAGATGTCAATGCACAGGCGGCATATCTGAGTAATGCTGGTGTTTCTGCTACCGGCGGAACGATAACAGAGGTCGGCGGTTACCGGATTCATACCTTTATGAGCAACGGAACATTCACGATAAATGTCGCCACGAATGTGGAAGTGCTTGTGGTTGCTGGTGGCGGAGCGGGTGGAAATGGTACTAGCAGTGGATATGAAGGTGGCGGTGGTGGTGCGGGCGGTTTTAGAACTAGTACAGGATTTGTTGTAACTGCGCAGGCATATACTGTAACTGTGGGTGCTGGCGGTGCGGCCAGAACAAGTTCTAGTTCTGGAAACAATGGCGAAAATTCTGTTTTTAGTACAATAACTGCCATTGGTGGCGGTGGTGGTGCTTCCTCACCGAATAGTGGTAACTCTGGTGGTTCTGGAGGTGGTGGTTCTCATAATCAAACTGTTGCTGGCACAGGAACATCTGAACAAGGTTTTGCCGGAGCAACCCCGGATGGGCCAAGTAAGGGCGGTGGTGGAGGCGGTGCTTCTGCTGCCGGTGGGTTAGGTGCTGGCGGTAATGGGATTGCATCTTCTATTTCTGGCACATCTGTTATTTATGCTGGTGGGGGTGGTGGTGTTTTATATGCAAATGTAGCCGGTGGTTCAGGTGGTGGTGGAGCAGGTTCTGGTGCTGCACCTAGTAATGGAACGGCAGGAACACCAAATACTGGAGGTGGTGGTGGAGGAGCGAATCAAGCAGGCACAAATACGGGTGGCGGCGCCGGTGGTTCCGGCATCGTCATAGTAAGATACCCAATTCCGGGACTACAGGACTTTTCTGAATCCACTATCAAAACGCAAGGTTCTTACGCACTAAAGTCCACTTCAACAATAACCACATCGCTCAACAAAACCCTCACTCGTACCGTTTCACCTACGATAAATTTATCCGATAGGACACAAATCAAGTTTGATGTCCGCTCTTCAAGAACGGGGAGCAATATAAAAATAGGTATCCACGACTCCGGCGGAACGACAACGGAGATAACGCCTAACATCACACCGGCGGATACCTATCAGACAGTAACCTGGGACATATCAGCGGTATCCAATGCCAACAAAGATGTTATAGACCGGATAATAGTAACCATAGTCAACGCAGACGCAGCCAATACTTTTTATATTGATAATCTTTTCGCGCCCGCCGTCACTCCGAGTGCGCCTGCGATAAGTTCTGTTACGGCAAACACGTTCACGAAGATAACCTGGTACTGGACTGACAACTCATCCGGAGCATCGCAGGAGGATAATTTCAAGATTTATACATCAACAGGCGGCTTGCTCGCGACATTACCGGCTGACACGATATATTATGAAGAAACAGGGCTGACAAGAAACAAGCAATATAGCCGATATGTACAAGCGATAAACACAGCAGGTTCAAACAATTCGGCGACTGTAAGTTGGCGGACAAAACCGGGGACGTATCAGGAGAAGACGACGGTAAGGACAGGCCCGAACAGTTTCGGATTTGTCGGAGATGGTTTGTGGGAGTGGGAAGTTGCTGCGAAATCAGGACAACTTGTAACAATAACAGCATACATAAGATACAACACAAGTTACGGCAGTGCAACAAAGCCAAAATTAACACTGTACAATCTGGGAGTGAACAGCAATGCAACGATGAGTGCCTCTTCCGACACATGGGAACAGTTGCAGGTTTCCGGCACACCGAACCGTAACGGAGTACTCAAACTGAAGATAGAGGGATTCTCAACCGCCCCCGGCGCAAAGATGTATGTGGATGATATACAGATAAATCAGTGAAAAATACAAGTTAAGGTTCTGTAATGCAAAAAATGGAACCACAGATGAACACAGATAAATTCAAAAGAATAATAGTGATTTGTAGTTTTTAATCTGCGTAAATCGGCGTCTGTCCCGCTTACGGGATGTATCTGCGGTTTCAAATTATATAAAAAGGGGACAGGTACAATATTTTAACATCGGGATTGCCGCGGGCGATTTACGTCCTCGCAATGACAATAAACGGCTGGGTTGTGAACGGTCGTTTTTTTATTTGACTTTTTCATTTTTTTTGGTATAATTTCTGCTATGAAAACATTTGAAGAAATCAAAAATATAATTCAAAAGCACAAAGACGAAATAAGGAAAAAATACAAGGTTAAAAAAATAGGTGTTTTCGGTTCTTATATCAGAGGCATACAAACCTCAAAAAGTGATATTGATATTCTGGTTAGTTTCAATGAAACAATAAGCCTTCTGAAATTGGCCGGATTGGAAATATACCTTGAAGATATTTTGGGTGTTAAAACGGAAGTTGTTCCGAAAGAAGATATTCGGCAGGAATTAAAGAAAAATATTTTAGAGAGCGTGGTTTATTTATGAAACGGGAGCATAGTTTTTTTGTTAAGGATATATTAACGGCTATAAAAAGTATTGAGGAATTTACCGACGGTATTACATATAAGAATTTTTTGCAGGATAAAAAAACCAGCGATGCTGTTATAAGAAATATTGAAATTATCGGCGAAGCGGTTAAGAATATTCCGCTATCGGTTAGGAAAGATAATCCAAATGTCCCATGGCGGGAAATCGCCCGGATGAGAGATAAAATTGTTCATCATTATTTTGAGATTGATTTAGAGAAGGTTTGGAAAGTAGTCAGGGAAGATATTCCGGCGATTAAACCCTCCATTAAACAGGTGTATGAAAGTTTAAAAAATACTGAAAAGTAATACTGACAGGGGCAGTATTACAATGTTTATAAAAAGTGCCTGCAAAAAATGACTTGACTTGGTTGTTGACGGTCGTTTTTTTATTGTGTTTTTTGAAAAATTTTGTATAATTTGCAGTGAAATTATGAATTTACAAATTTATCTTAAAAAAAGAAAATCTATTATTGATAATGCACTGAAAAAATATTTTTTGAATAATGCGGATGAACCGGTTATTATAAATTCTGCGATGAAATACAGTGTTTTCGCCGGGGGGAAACGGCTTCGCCCGATTTTGTGTCTTGCCGCTTGTGAAATTTGCGGCGGTAGTGCAAAAAATGTTATGCCGACCGCCTGCGGGATTGAAATGATACATACATACTCGCTTATTCACGACGACCTGCCTGCTATGGACAACGATGATGAACGTCGCGGGAAGTTGACATCACACAAAAAATTCGGCGAAGCGGTTGCTATACTTGCCGGCGACGGACTTCTCACAAAAGCGTTTGAAATTATTCATCCGAAGGTTGTAAAAGAAATTGCCGTTGCAGCAGGAACAAAAGGAATGGTGGGCGGGCAGGTGGTTGATATAGAGATGGAAGATGGAAGATGGAAGATGGAAGTCGGAATAAAAAAAATAAATTATATCCATTTGCATAAGACGGCAAAGATGATTGAGGTGAGTTTAGCGGCTGGCGGGATGATAGCGGGAGCGACAAAAAAGCAATTACAATCGCTTTCAAATTACGGCAGAAAAATCGGTCTTGCATTTCAGGTTGCTGACGATATTTTGGATATTATCGGCAATAAAAAAAAATTGGGGAAAACCGGTTCCGACATAAAAAACAAAAAACTGACCTATCCGTCTATCTATGGAATAGAAAAATCAAAACAAAAAGCGGCGATATTAATTAAAAGCGCAAAAAATGACCTGAAAATTTTCGGAAAAAAAACAGATGTACTTAATGAATTAGCCGACTATATTGTCAAAAGGGATTTTTGAACAAATGTTCAAAAATGAAATATGAAAATTCTTGATAAAATAAATAATCCCGACGATTTAAAAACTGTAAAAAAGGAACTTTTGTCCGAACTTGCAAAAGAAATCCGGGATTTTATGCTTTCCAGCGTTTCTAATACCGGCGGGCATCTGGCACCGTCTTTGGGTGCGGTGGAACTTGCAATCGCTCTGCATTACGTTTTTGATGCACCGAAGGACAAAATTATTTGGGATGTGGGACATCAGGCTTATGCTCATAAAATTCTTACCGGCCGCCGTGAAAAATTTGCTACTCTGCGCAAAACGGACAGCATCAGCGGTTTTCCGAAAATTGCGGAATCGGAATATGATGCTTTCGGCGTGGGACATTCTTCAACTTCAATATCTTCCGCGCTCGGTTTCGCTGTTTCCCGTGATTTAAATGCGGATACCAATAAAGTTGTTGCCGTCGTGGGCGACGGTGCTATGACTGGTGGTTTGGCGTATGAAGGACTCCTTAATACGGGGCACTCGGGAACAGATATTCTTGTAATTCTCAACGATAACGAGATGTTTATTTCTCACCGCGTCGGCGCCCTTGCGGCGTATCTTACAAAACTTTTAACAGGCGGGCTTTACAATAAACTTTATAAGAGGGTTGATAAATTTCTCTCCCGCATACATTTTTGGGGTTCGCAGATAATGCGCGTCGCAAAAAGATTCAGAGTGCTCCTTTTTCCAGGAATGCTTTTTGAGGAAATGGGTTTTGCGTATCTGGGTCCCGTTGACGGTCATGATATCGGCAAACTCATAGAAATTTTATCAAAGGTGAAAAATCTCAAAGGTCCGGTCCTGCTTCATGTTTTGACTAAAAAAGGCAAGGGTTACACGCCTGCCGAGGATAATCCGACGGCGTTTCACGGCGTAGGTTCGTTCAACATAATTACGGGCGAACCGCTCGCCGGCACAAAGTTTCCTACATACACAAAAATTTTTTCTCAAACGCTTGTGGGTCTTGCCAGAAAAGATGAAAAAATAATTGCGATTACCGCAGCAATGGCGGACGGCGTCGGGCTTACCGACTTTCAGAAAGAGTTCCCGAAAAGATTTTTTGATGTGGGGATTGCCGAAGGTCACGCCGTAACTTTTGCCGCAGGGCTTGCCGCTTCCGGTTATAAACCGGTGGTTGCAATTTATTCCACATTTTTGCAGAGAGCAATTGATGAAATAATTCATGATGTTTGCTTACAGAACCTTCCCGTTGTTTTTGCCATAGACCGAGCGGGTATCGTCGGCGAGGACGGCGCCACGCATCAGGGCGCCTTTGATTTGTCATATTTAAGAATGATTCCGAATATCGTGCTAATGACTCCTTCCGACGAGAACGAACTCCAAAATATGCTGAAAACCGCATTTACGCTGAACTGTCCCGTTGCCATCCGTTATCCACGCGGCGAAGGAACGGGCGTCAAGTTGGAAAAAGATATTAAGGTTCTTGCCGTCGGTAAATCCGAAATTGTCAAAGACGGCAAAGATTTTTTTATTCTGGCAGCCGGAAATTTAGCCGGTGTATCCGTTAGTGTTGCGCAGAAATTTCAATCCGAAAACATTTCCTGCGGCGTCGTGAATGTCCGTTTTGTAAAACCGCTTGATATTGATTTGATAAAAAATATTTCGCAAAAGGTAGGAAAAATAGTTACCGTTGAAGAAAATGTAATTTCCGGCGGGTTCGGAAGCGCCGTCTGCGAATTGTTAAAAGATAGCGAGGTAAAAGTAAAGATTCACAATATCGGACTTCCCGATAAATTCGTTGAGCACGGCAATCAAAAGGATATCAGGGAAAGATATGGTTTAACCTCCGATAAAATTCACACCAGTATAAAAGAATGGCTGAAAAAATCCGGTTAGATGTCCTAATTTTCAAAAGAGGACTTGTTCCGTCCCTCCATAAATCAACAGCACTTATAATGGAAGGCAAAATTACCGTAGGTGGTAAAATCATTACTAAACCCGGTTTTGCCGTTCCGGAATCGTCAGAAATTTCTATAAAAGAGCCGGCTGAATTCGTCTCCCGCGGCGGAATTAAACTAAAAAAAGTGCTTGAGGAATTTTCCGTCTGTGTTAAAAATAAAATTTGTCTTGATGTGGGCGCTTCAACCGGCGGGTTCACCGACTGCTTGTTAAAAAACGGTGCGAAAAAGGTTTATTGCGTGGATGTCGGTTATGGTGTTTTTGATTTTAAGTTAAGAAACAATCCGCAAGTTGTCGTCATTGAGAAAACGAATATCAGATATTTTGATAAAAATTTGTTGAAAGATGAAATAGATTTAGCGGTTGTGGACGTTTCATTTATTTCGCTTGTAAAGGTTCTGCCGAAAGTAAAGGAACTTCTCAAAGCCGGCGGGGAAATAATTGCACTTGTAAAACCTCAATTTGAAGCCCCGAAGGGTTCTACCCAAAACGGCGTTATAAAAGACGAAAAAATCCGCCAGCAATCCATAGATAAAATCAAAAATTTTTCGGAAGAAACCGGCTTGAAACTCCTCGGCGAAATCACCTCGCCCATAAAAGGCCCCAAAGGCAACTTGGAACATTTCTTGTATTTAAAAAAATAAAAATCACTTGAAAATTCTACGATAATATGTAAAATCATAAGTAAAGTAAGCCCTGCTGATAAAAAGAGAGTTGGCGATAATGGGGAAATGGAGGTTTATATTGCACTACAAAGGGAGTATCGGGGAAAAGGGACTCTGTTAGAAACAGATTTTGGATTCAAAGTAAATCACAA
>Ga0265292_1000134_pt1 | contig 149522 bp, 139 predicted proteins | sample Munlanlewell296A_FD_189080 | JGI IMG/M metagenome (GOLD analysis project Ga0265292, IMG submission 189080) | Leachate microbial communities from a municipal landfill in Southern Ontario, Canada - Leachate well 296A | ecosystem: Engineered > Solid waste > Landfill > Unclassified | place... | reverse complement strand
TTTCTCAAATTGCAGTTTTAAATCATTCAGCAGTTTCAATTCTTCCTCCTCCTTTTTGATTTCTCTGCAATTTTACCATTTTCTTTTATCTGTTGAGGAGTTAGTGTTTATACACAGACTCTATTTAAGATAAGAAGCTATGCAGATAAGAACCTTCTTTTTATAAAGTTACCCGGCTTCCGAGCTTCTTTATAAACATTTTACTGCAAAATAGAGATATTTTTGCAACTGGTGAGTTTATATGTAATCAACCGGTTCCGTTATTGTCGGGTTGTCGCTGCAGACGGCGCATTCGGGATTTTTGGGGATTGTTACCTTTCTGAAGGACTGTTTTAATGCATCGTATATCAGGAGTTTTCCCTTCAGTATCTCTCCCTTGCCGATGATGAGCTTTATGACCTCCGACACCATCAGCGTTCCGATGACGCCCGGCAAAAAGCCAAGAAGACCGTCATCTTGCGGAGACGGCTGGATACGCGGAGGAGGAGGCTTTTCAAATAAGCATCGGTAACACGGCCCCTCGCCCGGTATTACAACGGTAAGCTGGCCTTCAAATTTAAATACCGCGCCTGTAACGAGGGGTTTCTTCAACAAGACGCAGGCGTCGTTTACCAGGAACCTTGTTGCAAAGTTGTCGCTGCAGTCGCATACAATATCATAGTCTTTTATCAGCTCGAGGATATTATGTTTTGTGAGCCGGTCATTGATAGCCGCTACATTTACATCGGGGTTCAGAGATTCAAAGGTGTTTTTTGCGGATTCAACCTTTGGTCTGCCTACAGTCTTAGTGCTGTGGGCTATCTGACGCTGGAGATTGCCGAGATCCACGACATCATTATCTATGATACCTATAGTGCCGACCCCTGCAGCTGCCAGGTAGTAACCGACAGGCGAACCGAGACCTCCGGCGCCTACCATAAACACCTTTGATTCTAAAATCTTTATCTGCCCCTGTTCCCCAACCTCAGGCAGGAGGAGATGCCTGCTATAGCGCCGGAGCTGATCTTTGGTAAATTTCATTAATCTACCCCGGATTATTAATAAATTTATTTGATTGAACTGAGGATAGAATATTTTCGCTCATTCTCGGTCGTTCCTCCCTGCGAGGCTTTTGCCTCTCTATTTTCATATGCTAATTTGACTATTGGCAAAAAAAACCGCTCAAATACTCTATCCTCAGTTGCTGTTGGCAATTTTATGAAAAATCCGGGCTAATGTGAACATTGCAAAGCAAATTCTTAATGTGAAAGGGAGACATGATAGGGAAGCTTTTAAGCGACTCATTAATGCACTATTATCACTGTTTGATATACATTTATCTAATTGACACATAAGGTTAAAAGTGCCGTCAGGTGAATATGGAGTATCTTTTGTCGCATTTTAAAAGATTTTCTATCATGTCTCCCTTTCATTTTATGTAAACGATGGGTTAACTTTCTTCTTTTCCTTCAACCCTTATTATCACGGTCTTTCCCATAACAACCGGCAGTTTGTCTATCTCTTCAATTGCCAGCCGCATATCTTTTTCCTTTGCCTCATGGGTGAGGACCACAAGCGGCACAGCCTCGCCGACCATTCTGCCTTTTTGAATGACCGAGGTTATGCTGATATTGTGATTACCGAGTATCCCTGAAATCTTTGAAAGGACACCCGGCTTGTCCAATGCGGAAAATCTGAAATAATACCGGGAGGTTATATCATCCATCTTTCTTATCCGGATGTCCCCTGAAATATTTGGAATAGTCGGCACTCTTCCGAGAGCGTTTTTTTGAATATTCCTTGCGATATCCGCTATGTCGCTTACTACCGCGCTCCCTGTAGGAACGGAACCGGCGCCCCTGCCGTAATACATGGTTGAACCGGTTGCATCGCCTTCAACATAAATAGCATTGAATGGTCCGTCTACCTTTGCAATCAGATAATCTTTCGGGAGCATCGTCGGATGCACCCTGAGTTCGATTTCACCGTCTGTTTCTTTTGTGATGGCAAGCAGCTTAACTTTGTAACCCAGCTCTGACGCAAAGTTAATGTCCTGCGCGGTAATTTTTGAAATCCCTTCTATGTGCACGGAACTAAAGGAAAGAGGAATGCCATAGGACAGGGTGGCAAGTATTGTAAGCTTATGTGCGGTGTCGATCCCTTCTATGTCAAATGTGGGATCCGCTTCGGCATATCCAAGGGCCTGCGCTTCTTTTAATGCATCGGCAAACTCGACATTCTCATCGGTCATCTTGGTGAGGATATAATTCGACGTCCCGTTGATTATTCCGTAGATGGCCTTTATCCTGTTTGCAACAAGGCCTTCCTTCATCACCTTGATAATAGGGATTGCGCCGGCTACAGACGCCTCAAATCCGACCTCGACCCCCTTCTCCCGCGCGGCATTGAATATGTCAGTCCCATGGGTCGCAAGCAGGGCCTTGTTTGCAGTTACCACATGCTTGCCGTTTTGGATCGCCTTCATGATGAAATCTTTGGCAGGCTTGATCCCTCCGATAAGTTCGACGACTATATCAATTTCCGGGTCGTTGAAAAGCAGGTTTACATCCGTTGTTAAAACCCCTTCGGGTATCTTTATCCCCCTGTCCGTTGTTATATCAAGGTCGGCTATCCTCTTGAGGTTTAACTTGAAACCAAGTCTTTCATTCAGGATATCTTTATTGGTCAGGAGTACCTTTGCAGTGCCGCTCCCTACAATCCCAAAACCGATGATACCTACGTTGATCCCGTCTTTTTTCATAGCTTTCTCCAATCAGTCATGTATTGTTAAAACTCAACCTAAACATTGCAAAAGATGTTCTCATATTGAAAGGGAGACATGATAAAGAACCTTTTAAATGCGACTCATCTATATATTATACATATCTTCCGCATTCATTGAACTCCTCACCAGCGGAGCCGAGGCGACATGCCTGAATCCCATAGAAAGGGCTGTGATGCGAAGCCTTTCAAATACCTCGGGGTGTATGTATTCGGCGACCGGAAGATTCATTCTTGTCGGCCTGAGATACTGCCCGATGGTAACGATATCGCATCCCACGCTGCGGAGGTCACGAAGGACTTCAAGCGCCTCATCCAAAGATTCGCCGAGACCAAGCATTATGCCTGACTTAGTGTATATATCCGGAGCGTTTTTCTTTGCATATTCCAGCATACCGAGTGAACGCCGGTAATCGGCAAGGGGCCTGACGGCAGAATAAAGTCCCGGTACCGTTTCCATGTTATGGTTATAAACATGAGGTTTTGCATGTAAAACAGTCATAAGGTCGTTGAAATTTCCATTGAAGTCGGGTGTGAGGACCTCAACCTTTGAATCCGGCAGATATTTTCTTGCCTCATTAATAGTTTTTGCAAACTGTTCCGCACCGCCGTCGGGCAGATCGTCACGGGTCACCGAAGTAATAACGATATAACGCAGTCCCATATCACGTGCAGCCATAGCAACCTTTACAGGTTCTTCACTGTCAGGCCGTTCAGGGACGGATGATTCGACGGCACAAAAGCCGCAGTTTCTTGTGCATTTTGAACCGAGTATCATGAAGGTTGCAGTAGGCTTTGAGAAGCATGTGCCGATATTGGGGCATCGCGCTTCTTCACAGACAGTAGTAAGCCCGAAGCTTCTCAACAGGCGTTTTGTGTTATGAAGCCCTTTAGGGGAATCCGTTCTTATCCATTCCGGCAGTCTCACCTAAATTCTCTTTCCAAATCCATTAGGATGGATTATTCACAAACATTTCTGATTGAACCGAGGATAGAGTATTTTCGCTCATTCTCGGTCGTTCCTCCCTGCGAGGCTTTTGCCTCTTTATTTTCACATACTGTATTTGACTATCGGCAAAAAAAACCGCTCAAATACTCTATCCTCGGTTGCTGTTGCCAATTTTATGAATAATCAGGGGTAGGAGGGAATTATATTGAAATGTCCACAGCGTTTTGGACGATAGATAGAAAATCATTATTATAAAGAGTGAAACAATGGTTCACAAAATCCGTCTGATTTTGTCGAATGCCTCTTCTATTATGTGCGGCTCGGGCAGGAACGTGGTCCTGAAATACACTCCGTCCTCCTGTCTTCCGAACCCTGAACCGGGGACAAACACTACCCCTTCTTTAAGTGCGGCACGCACAAATTCCAGGTCTTTCTTCCATTTCGGAGTTTCTATCTTTATGAATGCATAGAACGCGCCGTTCGGGATTGGGAATGAAAGCGGCATGTCCCTGGTAATCTTCACGAAAGTGTCCCTCCTTTCCATGAGCTTCTTCTTCAGTTCTGCAACGTAAGCCGGATATGAGGGGTCTGCTATTGCAGCGGCAGCGGCCTTCTGGTATTCCCAATTTACGGAAAGGCGCTGGTTGCACAGCAGGAAAAAGGCATTCTTGACCTCGGACCACTTATCTCCGTGGAACGCTACCCAGCCTATCCTTGCGCCGGGGTAGTTGAAGTCCTTGGAAAGCGAGCTTCCGTATATGAATGGTATCCTGTCTTTGGCTATCTTCCTGAAATCAATCGGCTTGCCCTCGAATATGATTTGGTCATAGGACCCGTCGTAGAATATGGGTACGTCATACTCGGCGCAGAGATTAACTACCTCTGACAGGTTCTTTTCGGAATAGACGGAGCCCAACGGATTATTAGGGTTGATTATCACCATCGCCTTTGCGCCCTCGATTTTTTTTGCCAGGTTTTCTACGTCTATCTGACCCTCCGCATCGTGCCTGTAAAATACGCTGTCGCCCTCGAACTGTTTGGCCTTGCTGAGGTAGAGCGAATATGACGGGTTAGGAAGCAGGATCTTTTCTCCGAACCCTATGAATGAATGGAAGAAGAAATCTATGCCCTCGGTAAGGCCCGCAACGGCAAACACGTCCTCGGGACTGCACTTCTCAATCTTCGCAACCGTCTTTCTGAGCTGCTCGTCTCCTTCGGAAGGCGCGTAGCCCTTGAAGTTTTCGTCGAGAGCGCTCTTCACCCGCTCGGCTATCACACTGAACGGTTTGAAGCCGTACTGGGGCGGGTCTCCGATGTTGAGGTAAATCATCTTCTTGCCTTTAGCTTCTTCGCGCTTCGCCTCCATCACGATGTCTCTTATCGGATAGCTTACGACATTCATTCTTTCCGTGGGCCTGTAAGGCAACTGCCGTTTTAGGTGGTCCATGTCATCATCCCGTAATTTTAAAGTTTCACTCCCTGCTTGCCGATAGGGAGAAAAATGGCCGACTTAACTTTCAGGGAATTGTTTTTTATCATAAAAAAAGAATACCACTTGAAAAGGAAATTAACAAGAGAAAAGAGGCTAACTCTTCTTTCCCTTTGCTTCGTCCCATAATCGGTCCATTTCTTTAAGGGTCATATCCGACAGTTTTCTGCCCTGTGAGGCCGCGTTCATCTCGATATAACGAAAACGATGGATGAATTTACTGATTGTCCTCCTGTGGGCGTCTTCAGGATTTATTCCGATGAACCGTGAAAGATTTACAAGCATGAAAAATATGTCCCCAAGTTCGTCTTCTATCTCATCCCTGTTTTTGTTTCCCAGGGCCTCTTTAAACTCTTTTATTTCCTCGTCAAGCTTTGTTAAAACATCCTCGACCTTTTCCCAGTCAAAACCTACCCCGGCCGCCCTTTTCTGGAGTCTGTGCGCCCGAAGCAGGGAGGGAAGCGTTTCAGGAACTCCCTCAAGTATGGACTCCCGCAGTTTGCCCTCGAGCTTTTTTTGCACCTCCCATTGCGCAACTACCTCATCGGATGTCCTGCAATGCGCGTTCCCGAAAACATGCGGATGCCTTGAGATCATCTTGTTGCCGATTTTGTCGATAACGCCGGACATATCAAACTCTTTGTTCTCTTCGGCCACCCGGGTTTGAAAGACTATCTGGAAGAGCAGGTCGCCCAGTTCTTCTTTTATTTTTTCAGGGTCATTCTCTTCAATCGCCTCAATAAGCTCATATGCCTCTTCAATGATATACGGCTTAAGAGTTTCACGGGTCTGTTCCCTGTCCCAGGGGCAGCCTTTTTCGCCTCGGAGTTTTGCCATGATGTCGAGTAATTCCTGAAATTCCATTTTTTACCTCGCCGGTTGCATAACTTGAAAGGCAGACATAATATTCACAAATATTCCTGATTGAACCGAGAATAGAGTATTTTCGCTTTCTCCTCGGCGAATCCGCCTGAGGCGGACATTCTCGGTCGTTCCTCCCTGCGAGGCTTTTGCCTCTCTATTTTCAAATACTGTATTTGACTATCGGCAAAAAAAACCGCGAAAATACTCTATCCTCGGTTACCGTTCACAATTTTATTAATAATCCGGGCTAATGCATATCGACCGGTAATAATAGTACATCATGGAATCGTCCGCACTCAGGCGGATTCGCCGAGGAGAACCTAAAAGCTTTTTCATCATATCCGCCATTCAAGTTGAGAACTTTTGAAACGGTTAGTTTACTTCCTTCTTTTGAAAAAAAGACCGATCAGAAATATTGCGGTTGCCGTCAGTACGATGCCGCCGCCGGGCGCTATATCGAATTCATATGAAAGGAAAAGCCCGGCAATGGTTGAGAAGACCGCGACCCCGCAGGAAGTTGCAATCATAAAATAGAGGTTCTTTGCAAAAAGCTGCGCTGTTGCCCCGGGTATAACGAGAAGCGCGGAGATAAGGATGATGCCTATGATTTTCATGGAAACGACAATAGACACGGCAAGCGCAACCAAAAACAGGGTATTGATGGCCCTGACCGGTATGCCGCTTACGCGCGCTATTTCTTCATTGTAGGTTGTAATGAAAATTTCTTTGAGAAAGAGCAGGATTATTCCTATTACCAGCACCGCAACAAGGACCGAGAGCATGATCTCCCCTTCCGTGATGGCCAGGATATTTCCAAAGAGATAGCCGAAAAGGTCAACCGTATAATTTCCGGAAAGACTGATAAGTACTACGCCGAGCGCCATCGAACTTGAAAAGAATATGCCGATTGAAGCGTCCTCTGAGACCTTCCCTTTTCTGCTTACAAATTCAATGCCGAGGGCAACTGCAACCGAATAGAAGACTGCCGTGACAACCGGATTGAGTCCGGTAAAAAAGCCGATTGCCACACCGCCGAAAGCGGCATGTGAAATCCCGGCCCCTATAAACGACATCTTGCGGAGCACAACAAAAACTGAAATAAGTCCGGCCAGCAGACTTACCGTAATCCCGACAAATAATGCCTTTTGCATGAAGGGAGCGCTGAAGGTCTCAAACATCTTTCATGTCCTCCTCAGCCGCTCACATTTTTCACAAACATCCGTATGCATCAGGAGGTCTACATTCTTCCCGTACAGGTCGGTCAAAACCGTTTCATCCAGTGCACCGACAGGGCTGCCCTGATAATGGAATGTATTGTTCAAACATGCTATTTCATCAACATAGGCCGTGATCGCACCGATATCGTGAGAGGCCATGAGTATAGTGATGTTAAATCTCCTCTGAAGGCCTTTCAGGAGATGATAAAAATCTTCCTGGCCTATTACATCAATGCCGGTGTTAGGTTCATCAAGGATTAATATCCCCGGTTCTCCTGCAAGCGCCCTGGCTATGGAGGCCCTTTGCTGCTGTCCTCCGGATAATTCTCCGAAAGGCATGTTCCTAAGGTCTTCTATCCCCATCATGGAAAGGTATTCCAGGGCCTTTGTCCTGTCTTTTTCTCCCGGCCATTTGAACATCCCCATTCTCCCGTATCGTCCCATCATGACAACATCTATGACCCTCACAGGGAAATCAGGAGATATTTTTGAGATCTGTGGAAGATATCCGAAAACTCTCCCGGATTTCAGGACTTCTTCAGGCCTTTTCCCGAAAATGAGTATTGAACCGGATGCCGGTTTTATCAGCCCGAGGACCGTTCTTAGCAATGTCGTCTTTCCGCCTCCGTTAGGCCCGACTATGCCGAGGAATTTACCTTCATCCAGAGTAAGCGATATCTTGTTAAGGGCTTCTCTGCCGTTCAGTTTAACGGTAAGATTATTGATTTCGATAGCTTTCATGTGATCGGAGGAATATTATTATCTCATTGCTCTTTCCATAGCATTGATATTATATCTCATCATCTCTATATACGTCTCCCTGCCTTTCTGTCCGCCGATCGGATCAAGGTATAGCACCTTTGCCCCTGCTTCTTTTGCGATGACCTCTCCGATTTTAGGATTGAACTGGGGTTCGACAAAAACAACGTTGCTTCCCGTCCGCTTTATGTCTTTAATAATTTTTGCAATATGTTTCGGGCCGGGCTCTTTGCCGGGCGCCTCCTCTATCACGCCTGATACTCTAAGACCATACCGTTGTGAAAAATAGTTCCACGCCGGATGAAAAGTGACATATTCTTTAATCCTGAAAGTCTTTACCCTGCCGGCGATCTCCCTGTCAAGCAGAGAAAGCTTCTCTTTATATGCGGAGGCATTCTTTCTGTAGACGGCAGCGCCTTGCGGGTCGGCTTCTGAAAGGGCCTTTTCTATCTTTGCAACAATAGAGATTGCGATAACGGGATCAAGCCATATATGCGGATCGGCGCCGGATGAACCGTGCGCCTCATGTTCATCATGATGTTTTATCAATTGAATCCCTGATGATGAATCGACAATAATGAGCTTTTTATTTCCGGAAGACTGTATGATCTTTTCCGCCCAGAATTCGAGACCGGCGCCTATTTTGACAAATACATTTGCAACGGAGACGTCTTTCACGGCCTTTGGGGTCGGTTCAAATACGTGAGGGCTTGCTCCGGGCGGCAGGAGCAGCTTTACATCGACCCTGTCTCCTCCGACCTGCCTGACAAAGTCGGCAAGAGGGGCGATACCGGCAATAACCTTTATTTGTCCGGCATAAGAAGGTGAAACAGTCGTCAATAAACATAAAAACAGTATACCGGCAATTATCTTCGCGGTTTTCATTCATCCCCCTTTGATAATAATCCTAAATAATGCAAAACATTTTTCAATTGACTATTTTACACGACTTCTCTATAGACAGGCAAATAGACAGGCAATTTGACTGTTGCTATGATCGCCGGATTAAGCAGCCCGAAATCAGGCGATAAATACATGGTATAATATTTAATTCGGAGCTTCTCCGTCATTTGAGAAAAATAGAGCAAATAAAGGAACCTGTCGGGAAATAGCGGGTAGTCCGTTATTGACAGGTTTAGCCGGATGTGATACTTTGAATAATACATGCCATGTCTGATAAATCTGCAATTATAAAAGAAGCGCAGAAGTATCTTGCCCGTGGACAGATAGAAAGGGCTATCGGTGAATGGGAGAAACTGGTAAAGGAATATCCGGATGGAAACGCCTATAATACCGTCGGAGACCTTTATCTTAAGAAAGGCGACAGGACGGATGCAGTCGAATCCTTTCACAAGGCGGCGAGTTATTTTAAGCAGGAAGGTTTTGCGCTCAAGGCCCTGGCTCTCTATAAAAAGATACTGAATTTAATTCCAAACGATGCTACCGCCCTTTATTCTCTCGGCGAATTAAACGAGGGCAAAGGGCTTACCACTGACGCCATAAAATTCTATCTCGCTGCAGCCGACACTCTTTCCAAAGAAGGGAAAAAAGAGAAAATCCTCGAAATCTATGACAGGATACTTGCTCTTTCGCCCTCGAACATACCTCTAAGAAACAAGGTTGCCGAAATATATGCCAGAGACGGGCTCATGTCCGAAGCTGCAAAACAGTATCTTCACGTTGCAGGACTCTATTCCGACAAAGAAGATATGGAAAAGGCGATTATCTTCTACCGGAAGGTCCTCGATATCCAGCCTGTTAATAAGCAGGCTATTATCGGGACTGCCGTCCTTAATGAGAGGATAGGCAACCTTGCAAAGGCTATAGAACAAATGAAAGAGGCCATAACCCTCTTCCCTGAAGATGCGGAAATTCTGCTCAGGTGTGCGGAACTACACATTATGGCGGAAAAATTTGATGAGGCGTTAGGGTATCTCAGACAGGTTGTTGAAATAGAACCGGCCAATATCAGGGCGCGAAGACTCATCGGAGATATATACATAAAGCAAGGGGACAGAGGACAGGCATGGGCGGAGTATCTTCCGTTGCTTGACGAAATGATACTTGAAGAGAAATATGACGATGCTATTAATCTCCTGGAATCATTTAAGGACATAGATCCTCTGGAAACCGGGAAACGGCTTGTATCTCTCTATAGGCAGATCAACGAACAGGACCGTGTCGTCGGTGAGCTCGTTTCCCTCGGAGATATATTTTCATCTAAGGGGATGAAGAAAGAGGCTTTAAACTGTTACAGGGAAGCTTTTACCCTGTCTCCCGATAATGAACCGCTCAGAACCAAAGTCATTGAATATGAAAAGGATATCGCAAAAGAGTCCATTACAATAGAAGCTGAAAAGCCTGTTGATGAAGCAATCATGGAAGCTGATATATATATCAGATACGGTCTTTTTGATAATGCAAGAGATATCCTTGAAGCATTTAAAACAAAGGAGCCGGACAATGTAACCCTCCATCTGAAACTGAAATCCCTCTATACGGAAACGGGTAACAAGGAGATGGCTGTAACGGAATGCATTGTCCTGAGCGATTTATACAAAGAAACGGGAGAGATTGAAAAAAAGGAACAAATTATTAAAGACGCCTATGCAATAGACCCTGATGATCCGAGACTGGCCGGTCTAATCCCTCCCTCTTACGAAGAGCCTGAAGTCAAACAGCCCGAAGGCCCTTTTATAGAAGATTACAGTGAAGAGATATCAGAGGCGGCTTTTTATGCAAGGCAGGGGCTGCTTGATGAGGCCAGGGAGATACTTGAACGTCTGCAGAGTCTGTTCCCCGACAATGAAGATATAAGCCAGAGGCTGGCCACGCTCGGTCAGATGCCTGTTAGCGAAGTAAGAGAAGATTGGCCCCCGGAAGCTGCGCCCAAAGAGGCTGCCATGCCTGAAGAAGCGCTTGAGGTTGAAGAGTTGACCGAACCCGCTCTCGACAGTGACGTCCTGGATATTTTCAATGAATTCAAGAAAGGTCTTGAGAAGGAGCTCGAAGAAGAGGATTATGAAACCCACTACAATCTCGGGATAGCTTACAAGGAAATGGGACTTATCGATGATGCTATACGGGAATTCCAGGCCTCACGCAACGACCCCAAGAGATTCATACATTCATCAAATATGCTCGGAATATGTTATATTGAAAAAGGTCTTTATCAGCTTGCAGTTGACGTCCTGATTACCGCTATTGATACAATGGAAGACAGGGGAGAATCTTACTGGGCCATGAAATATGATTTAGCCGATGCATATGAGAAAAACGGGAATATGAAAGAAGCCCTTGATACTTATACTAACGTTTACGGCTGGAATTCCAAATTCAGGGCGGTCTCAGAGAGGATAGAACAGTTAAAGACGCGCATGGTGGATACAACCGAGAAGAAAACAAAAGGCAGGAAGGACAGGGTTTCCTATTTATAACATATGGACTATTTAGAATTTTTTGGCCTGAAAGAGCATCCGTTTTCTAATGTTGTGGATAATAAATTCTACTACAATAGTCCTCTGCATTCGGATGCGCTTGTTAAACTGAAATATGCCGTCGATACCAGAAAAGGTCTGGCTGTCGTCGTCGGTCCTATAGGCGCGGGCAAAACCACTCTGGCAAGGAGATTCCTTGAAGAACTCGATGAAAACGAATATGAAGCGGCCCTCCTGGTGGTGGTGCACTCCAGCGTAAGTTCGGAATGGCTCTTTAAAAAATTTGCTATCCAGCTCGGCGTCAAGGATGTAAAGGACGATAAGGTTGAGCTCCTTACGCAGATTTACAAGAGACTGTATCAGATAAATGAAGAGGGCAAAAAGGCCGTTGTAATGGTTGATGAAGTCCAGATGCTGAATTCAAAGGAGATAATGGAGGAATTCAGGGGGCTTTTGAATATGGAGTCGTCTGAAGGGAAGATGATCAATTTTCTCTTTTTCGGCCTGTCCGAACTCGAAAATGTCCTTGCCCTTGACGAGCCGCTCAAGCAACGGGTGGCCTTGAAGATCAGGCTCAGTGAATTTTCGGAAACGGACACAAAAGACTACATCAGACACCGCCTTGTTGTTGCCGGCTGCAGCAAGGAGATTTTTTCGGAGGAGGCTATAAGATTGCTATATCAGTATACCAACGGCACGCCCAGGCTTATCAATACCGTCTGTGACAATGCGCTCCTCGAAGCCTTTCTTCAAAAGAACAATAAAATAGACGGGACAATTATAAAGGGCGTCTCGTCCGATCTCGGATTGACCCTGAAACAATAGTCACCCCATCAAAGAAGTTACCTACCCCGGATTATTCACAAATATTTCTGATTGAACTGAGGATAGAGTATTTGAGCGGTTTTTTTTGCTGATAGTCAAATACAACATATAAAAATAGAGAGGCAAAAGCCTCGGAGGGAGGAACGACCGAGAATGAGCGAAAATACTCTATCCTCAGTTGCTAAGGAAGGCCATATCTTTAATACGCAGGGTTACCGCATATCTGGAAAGTTCGATCCTGATTTTTGAAGGGTACCACGAGCCGCCGATCTTGTCGGGATTTTCGTAAGAGATATTCAACTCCTTGCCGTCTTCCAATGAAATGACCTGCCTGACCGGAAGCATAGTTTTCCCGTCGATCCATATCCGTCTCTGAGAGTTTGTGAGAATGAAATTCCCCTCTTGTTCCTTTTTCTCAAAATCCTTTATATCCCACCAGAAAAGGCAGTCGCGCAGGCCGTAGGTGAGTATCAGGGCCTTGTTTTTGTCAACTGCCGGCGAGCTTTTTACAACCCCGTTTACAGAGGAAAGTTCGAAAGCCAAAAACCCGAAGGAATAAATCCGCATGTTCATGTCGCCGGAACGCGACATGTTCACCACGCCGTCCCCCTTGATCTCGGTGTCTTCCTTTTCAAAGGTTATCGAAAATGTAGTGTCAATAGCGAAAATACTTTTGCGCGCGGAAAGGGTGTCCCCGACGTCAACCCCTTCATAGGAAGGCACTTCGACACGCTTCGGCGCGCATGCAGACAATATGATAAGGATACTAACTAAAAACAGCTTCGAGACAATCTTCGACATTTTTCACCCCTGTAATCTTTAATCCGAAATCGCCTTTTATTTTTTCATAGTTCCCGAAAGGAATAACGGCCTGCCGGAAGCCTATTTTTGACGCTTCTTTAATGCGATTTTCCGCATGCGCTACGGCCCTTATCTCGCCCGAGAGTCCGACCTCTCCGAATACAAAAAGCCTCGGGTCCACGGGGATATCTTTCAGGGAGGATGCAACGGCTGTTATAACGCCGAGGTCCGCGGCAGGCTCGATAATTTTAAGGCCGCCGACTACATTCACAAAGATATCCATGCCTCCCAGATGCATCCCGACTTTTTTCTCAAGGACTGCAACCAGAAGATTGACCCTGTTATAATCAACGCCGATGGTTGTCCTTCTCGGCATTCCGAAGTTTGTCTGCGAAACGAGCGACTGCATCTCGACCATAAGTGTCCGCGTACCCTCAACGGCGGCAACAACTATTGAGCCTGAAACATTCATGGGCCTTTCAAGCAGGAACAGTTCGGACGGGTTTTCGACCTCCAGCAGTCCCGCATCGGACATCTCAAAGATGCCTATCTCATTTGTCGAACCGAAACGGTTCTTTACCGTCCGCAGCAAACGGTATGCGTGACCGCTGTCTCCTTCAAAATACAGCACCGTATCGACGATATGCTCAAGCACCCGCGGACCCGCTATCGCCCCTTCTTTTGTAACATGCCCTACGATAAAAACGGGGATGTCCGATTTTTTTGCAAAGAGCATCAGCTTTGCGGCGCACTCCCTCACCTGGCTTACGGAACCGGGAGCGGACATGATATCTTCCGCATAAACGGTCTGGATGGAATCAACGACCATAACCTTGGGTTTGAGTTTTGCCGTAGCATGTACGATCGATTCAAGCGAAGTCTCGGCAAGGAGTATGATATCATCGGAGTTGATTGACAACCTTTCCGCGCGGATCTTAATCTGTTCGGGAGATTCTTCCCCTGAAGCATAGAGGACGTTCCCGTATTTTTTTGAAATTCCGGATAGCGCCTGTATAAGAAGTGTGGATTTTCCGATACCCGGATCACCGCCGATTAGAATAACCGAGCCTGCTACAACACCGCCTCCAAGCACCCTGTCCAGCTCGCTTATTCCGGTGGAAATCCTATGCCCGGATTCATTTTTTACGGAACTGAGAGGCTGCGGTTCGGATTTGCCGAGATGGGTAATGAGCGACGTATGGCGGCTGACGGGCTCTTTCTTTTCTTCGGCAAAGCTGTTCCAGGCCCCGCAGTCCGGACACTTCCCGATCCACTTCGGGCTCATATGTCCGCAGGCCTGACACTGAAAAAAGGTCTTAACTTTCGGCATGACTTTCAATGTAGGTTCAACTTTACTACCTTAACGCCTGTAGCCCGGATTACTCATCAACGAGGTAATCTTTCAGCTTATCCTGCAGGGAATCCGGCCATTCGTCTTTGAACAGAAAAGAGTTCATTTCTTCTTTCGTGAGGGATTTTATCACTTCCGCCGGCAAGTCTCTTAGAGCCTGAAGTCTTACCGGGTCCACCTTTTTTGCTTCGCGTTTATTTTCCATGTGTGTCTCCTTGCTTTATTTAGTAATCCTTCAGTTACGGGTTGAGAAATCCTCCCCTTTGCAAGGGGAGGTTGGAGGGGTTTTTGAAAAATAATTAAAACCACCCCTACCCCTCCTTGCAAAGGAGGGGATTAAACCCATAACCGAATGCTTACTTTATTTATAAAATTCTTTTTCTAAAACAATCTCTTTTTTTATCCGGGACAGAAGTTCCTCGAATACCGGGAGTACCAGGGTCCTGAACTTTCCGGCAACCAAAAGATACATGATATCATCGCCGACATTCAATAAGCCTTCGTTGATCCAGGCCTTTATTGCTACGATGCCTTCTCTCCCTTTGTATTCATTGACCAGGGAATTTAATTTATCCTTATCATAAGTCAGGTCCATGCTTTTTACGCTTTTCCCGTCTTTTGCGGTAGCCCTGACCATGCCGTTATGGACAAGGATCATCCCGAGTTCGTTGAAATCCGCATTCTTTTTTATTTCAGCCACCCATTTTTCTATCATGGCGCCACCCCCTTTTTATTGAATAGTTAACGTATTTTATTGTAGCAGAAGCCCGGACAAAAATATCGTCTCCTACGGAAATTGTGCGGCTACGCTACCCACGGAAATGTCGGAAGAAACACTTTTACTAAGGGGTTTATAAGTAAGGACACATTTAAACACCCTCCCCTTAATCCCCTCCCGTTAAGGGAGGGGCGATTCTAAAGTCCCCTCTCCCTTGACGGGAGAGGGCAAGGGGGAGGGTGTGATGTAGTCTTACTTATGCACTCCTCAATCCGGGATGTGCACCTGATGACAAACACCCCGAACATCTCGCCGACTGTGTTGGTTGCCGGTACAAACATAGATTCGCTACCGTTTCCCGGTAGCCCTCTCTATCTTCCTGTACTGTGGAGGCCACCAGTGCGTTAAAAGCTTAAATCTTCCGATTGGAAATCATCTATTTGTCAACTTCCAAACTCATTTTTGAGAATGATGTGGCTTAATTGAAAAATTACTTATTATCGAGGCTCTTGCAAAAGTCACAGATTGTCATTCCGAACGAAGGTGAGGAATCTTATATCCAATTGATTATAAAAGATTTCTCCTTTCACTCGAAATGACAAATTGGCCTGTTTTAGGACTTTTGCAAGAGCCTCTATCATTTGAAAGATTCAATAACTGATTAGGTTCCCTGTATGTTGCCTTCAGGAAGTACAAAATGGGCGTGTAAATCTCACAGGACTATTTCTTCCCATGAAGTCTTGAACTGATACTTAATCTGACGTGTCTGTAAACTCAAATCTTATCTATTAGATTTGAACATATTGCAGATATAACCTGCGGTGTCTTTCGGAAGAAGACCGGAGCGCAACATTAAGTACATTTGGAACAGCCTATCTTGCCGTCCTTGAGGCGATTAATGAATACCTCAAAATAAAAAAAGGCTTGACGAAAAAGGAACTTCGCAAATCGGTTGAGTCTTATCGAGATGCATTAAGAAAACACCTCGCAGTCCGAAATGGAAAATTGATGGGTGAATTTGAGAATCTCTACGACGCTCTGCAGATTTAAAAGAGGAATAATTTCAATATACAATCCTCTCCAGAAACAGACCTCTTGCCGGGGCTGTCTGTCCTGCAAGTTTTCTGTCTTTTGCTTCGAGTATCTCTTTCAACTTGTCAGGTGAAATCCTTCCCCATCCGATCTCAACCAGAGTTCCGACGATGTTCCTGACCATATGCCTGAGAAATCCTTTGGCCTCTATCCGGACTCTGATAAAATTTCCGCTTAGCCGGGTTGTCATAAAATCGATCTCCATGATTTCTTCTATGTCCAGCGAAAATACTTCCCTGACGGGATTTTTTATGTCGCTGCCGGCGCCCATAAATGAGGTGAAGTCATGTGTTCCTACAAGTATCCGTGACGCCCGGATTACGGAAGGTATGTCAAGAGGCTGCGGGACCGTCCATGAATATCTGTGCAGAAAAACCGGGGGTTTTCTATCTTTTGCAATAATATAAAAATAGCTCTTTCCGAGGGCGTCATCTCTCGGGTTAAAGGAATCATGGACTTCGGTTATATCTATTATCCTTATATCCTCCGGAAGTGTGGCATTCAATGCCTTTTTAAAAGTTGATATATCATGCGCCGATTCCGTTCTGAAAGCCGCTACCTGTGCGAGCGCATGCACGCCTGCATCCGTTCTGCCTGCGCCAAGGACTTTTGCCGGTTCGCCTGTGAGTTGCCTTATCCTGTCTTCAAGCACGCCCTGGACGGTTATCTTCTCTGGCTGTGTCTGCCAGCCGTGGTAGTTTGCGCCGTCATATTCAAGGAGAAGCCTTATTTTTCTCATAGTTCACACTATAACACTATGTTCGGTTTACCCGCAACGGACAGGAGAATATTATAACTAAAGAAAATTAAAGCAAAATTTATCAATATAAAAAGGAGCAGAAGTGGGGGAAAACCTTTTAGTTTACAGTTACCGCGCATTGAGTTTAACAACGAAATACATTAATCCTTCTCTTTTTGCCGTTCAAAAGCATACAATACCTGATTACCATAACCCCGAATCTTTTCAGACAAGGAGGCATTAAACAGACGATAGATATGAAAAACAAAAAAATCGTAATCTTATTGGCCCTTTTTTTCTTTATGTTGTCAACCTGGCCGAACTTGCTGCATGCTTCAGAGGCCTTGCTCGAAAAAGGCATTGAGCAGTACAAAAGTGAAAATTATGAGGAGGCCGTTGATATCCTCGTCAATGCCCGGAAACAGCAGCCGGATTCTTCAGTCGCCGCATTCTATCTCGGCATTTCCTATAAGCAGTTGAGAGAATACCGGCTTGCGGAAAAGCACTTGAGGGACTCCATACAACTAACGCCTCCCGTCAAAGACGCCTATCTCGAACTCGCGGAGGTCCTGTTTGTCCTTGATCAGTTAAATGAGGCCGAAGGGTGGGCGCTCAAGTCCGAACAGGAAGGCATAAAGACCGCAAACGCCGTCTTTATGAGAGGACTGGTCCTTGCAAAAAGAGACAGGACGGATGAAGCCGTTGCCGCCTTCAATAAAGCAAAGGGGCTTGATAAAGCCCTTTCTCAGTCGGCCGACTTTCAAATTGCTATGGCGCAGATAAAGAAACAGTCCTTTGAAGACGCCCGGAAAAGCTTTAGCGCCATTCAGGAGATAGACCCGACCTCGGAGCTCGCATCTTTTGCAAAGGAATATGAGAAATCCCTTGCGAGGACCCTTGACATGTATAAGCCCTGGCGGTTTTCCTTCGGCGTAGCGTATCAGTACGACGATAATGTCGTTCTGAAGCCGACGACGGATATCGGCGTCGATATAACGGGAGAGCGGGACAGCAGCATCATTGCAACACTTGGCGTAGTATTCAGCCCCAGACTGAAGGGGCCGTTCTTCCTCAATTGCCAGTATAATCTTTACACCGATACATATTTTGCAACCAATTCCCACAACCTTGTAACCCATACAATATCAGTGAACCCGGGTGTAAACTTTCAGAAAGGATTCGTATCCTCCCCGGTGTCTTATTCTCATATCTGGGTCCACGGCAGGGAATACATGAGTGTTTTGTCCATAAAACCGGCATTTCAATTTGCTTTCAATCCTTCAAATATAGGAAAGATCTCCCTTGGATACGAAAAAAGGGAGCTTTTCAATGCCCCTATCGACAGTGATGAAGACAGAGACGGCAATGTCTTCAGCGCTTCAGCGGGTTACATATATCCCTTTGCTCAAGGCCGCGGTCTATTCAATGCTTTGTACGAATTTACCTATGATAATACGGACGGTAAAAACTGGGACAACACAGGCAACCGGGTTAGCCTTGGTCTGCTGCTGCCCTCCCTTATATGGAAAACGAACCTTATCCTTTCCGGGGATGTTTTTTTGCAGGACTTTAAAAATACCAATACCGTGTTCGAAAAAAAGAGGAGAGACAGGACATATACTGTATCGGCAAACCTTGTGAAAGAGATGGTCAGGGGACTCTACTTAAACCTCCAGTATTCTTATGCGAGGGCCGATTCCAATATTGCAATCTATGATTATGACCGCAATATTTATACTGCGGGAATAGAGTACAGATTCTAAGGAGAAATGTCATGATAAAGTTTAAGAGACAGGATAAAGTGTTCAGGCCGCGGATTCTCTGCATGGTTCCTGCAATCGTAATCGGCTCCATGCTTCTCATCTCATATTTCTTCTTTCTGAGTTCTTTTGCAATGGCTGCCGAAGCTGTCGGCAAATTTAAACATGTGGAAGGCAAAGTCGATATCCTCAGGGAAGGCGCTTTCCCGGCGATAACGGTCAAGGTGCAGGACCAGGTATATCCCAGGGATATCATCAGGACAAAAAGCGCTTCAAAGGCCGAGATCATCTTTAAAGATAATACGGTCCTGCAGATCGCCCAGAGGAGCAGGATCGACATCAGCGAGTACTATACCGGCGATACAGGCAAAAGTGTGATAAAACTTTCACGGGGCCAGGTGAAGGCTGTTGTGGATAAGAACGTAATAAAGCGTATCTCCCTTGCGCCGGACGCCAACCGATTTGAGATCCATACTCCCAACGCGGTTGCGGGAGTCAGGGGCACCGAATTCCATGTCGCCTATGACCGTAATGTGACAACGGTCCTTTTAAGAGAGGGCAATGTATGTGTTTTCAATTTAAAGGCGCAGGAAAACGTCGTATGTCTGCCTCCGAATTATATAGTGACTGTGACGGGAGTAATGATTCCGCAGCCGCCGAGAAAGGCTACGGATACTGAAATAAAGATATTTGAAAAAGAAACGACGCCGAATGTACCGGTATCCAAAACATTTCCGGAAACTGCAACCGAACTCCTGGTTGCCGATAGAGGAATAGTCCCTGACGGCATTAACAAACCTGATCGTCAGTCCATCAGTCCGGAAACTATTGCCCTGAATGAAACCCCGACTAATATTACCGATATCCCTATTATGATCCCGATGAACATACCGGCCTTTGAGGTTGGCAGGACGAACCTGTCGGGTTCTCTAATCGCAGGGTCGGAGAGTTTCGATTATGTAAGCGTTATTATGAACAATGTCGCTTTCTTTGCACCTTCAACCGGTGAGAAACCCGGTATATGGGCGACTAATAATGTAACCGGGCAATATGACTTCAGTCACGGCAATTTAATTCCGGCTACTATTATTAATGCGGACAATGTAATTGCAATCAGCAACGGAAATGGTATCAGTGCAGACTTCCAATTCACAAGCTGGAATTCATCGAACAAGACCTGGACATCTGCCATTAAGAACGGTACCGGAACTTTGAGCGGGGGATCATATAATGGCCCAGTGACTTTCAGGGGCGCGGGAGCGGGAACTCTCACAGGCACAAACTCGGGAAGCCTGTCGGGAACTGCCGCCGGAATTGTTAAGTAGTTTTCCATGAACTTTCAATTCCTCTCGCCATTACATGATGAAGAATACCCGGTGCATCAAGTCTTACTTGTCTCGGCATGGCGTCATATTATCATATGTTGTTTATATTGGCAATGTCCCCTATGTCGTCATAGTTTATGGACAGACTCTAAGTAATGAAAAATGGTAGCGGGATTAATAGATTTGTAAAAGGAGTTATACAAATGAATAGAAAGGTCATTATATCGAAGACTTTTGCAGTAATTGTTTTTCTTTTAAGTGTTTCTGTCTTTCTTTTCTCCGGCATAAACTCAGCCCAGGCATCAGACACAATACTGGGGGGCATACCTTATGAAGGTAACCTGAAGATAACCGTGCTTGATGACGGCAGTATAGGTATAGACAGGTTCATATCAGAACAATGGCAGAATCAGATTTTCGCTTGGGACAATAAAGGTTCGCGCCTGCAGATAAACGAGACCGGATATTCATTAGGCTATTTTTACGGTTTACCGGCGGTTTTTGTAAGCAATACAAAGCTCAGCGATAATCAGATAACGGCAGTCTGGACAGCAGGCGGCATGAGGATTACCCTCGATCTTACTTATCAAAACGGAGCGGCATTTATGGGATTGCGCTGGGCGCTGACAAATGAAAGCGGTAATACTATGAGTGACATTAGGTTCTTCCACGGCGAAGACACTTTTTATTTCGGTGATGACCATGGGGCAGGATACTGGGATGATCCGAATACTACAATAGGCGTCCAAAAACACGTTGGCGGAGAGTTAAAGCGCATGTCGCTCCAAGCCGTAAATACTCCATATGCATATGACAGCATGAACTATTATTCAGTTCTCACCGATGTGAACGCAGGGGCGCTGACAAAAACCATAGATGCAAATGAGAGTACAGACAACGGGTATGCCCTTGAATGGCGGAAAGATATAATGCAGAACGGAGAGACCTGGACTATAACTGCTTATGAAAAATTTGCTGATGTATCTGTGGGAACCGTATCTGTGACAGCTCCGATCCTGACAGAGTGCAACATAGGCGGGATATGCGACCTCACATACACTGTAATAAACATATCGAGTTCAGCCGCAAACGTGGATCTTTCTCTGATATCAAACGATAGATGGCTGGCAGTAATAATATCTCCGGCGGCATCAATAATAATACCGGCTGGCGGCTCTCAGGCAGTTATTGTCAGGGTAACCGTGCCCAACAATGTTTCAGAAGGCACGATAAGTCATATAACTCTGAATGCAAATGACGGTACTGTGACCGCAGGCGATACCGCAGCAGTCAAGGCAGTAACAGGAGGATTTACTCTGACAGTTTCGACATCCGCAGGCCCAGGCGGAAGCATAAGCCCTGAAAGCGCCACAGTAGATTACGGTAACACAACGCAGTTTGCCATTGCGCCAATTGACGGATATCATATCCAGTCCATATCCGGCTGCGGAGGCGAGCCTTATACGGCAGCGGTAAAGAAAAAGAAAAAGAAGAAAAAGAAACTGTCCGCGGCTTCGGAAATGACTTATACGACCGGGCATATAAAGGAAAACTGTACAGTCACGGCTTCCTTTGCAAAAGAAACCTTTACTGCTACGATCCATAAGACCGGGGGCAGCGGCACAATAACAGGCAGCGGCATCTCCTGTGAAGGGAATGCCTGTGGAGGGTCTTTTGAATACGGCACAAAACTCGTCCTGAAGATCAAGCCTGATGCAGGATACAAAATAAAGGATATTAAAATCAACGGCAAATCCATCGGGGCTGTAACGATCATTACATTAAAGCAGATATTGAGCAATTACGACATAGTGATTATCTTTGAACCGGTATAGAAAAGCAAAATAGCAGGACAGGCGTCCCACCTCTCCTGCTATTTTAATGCCCTATTTTTCCTTAAACCTTACCGCTTCTCCTTCTTTGCATTCAGTGATCACGGTTTTGTCGCTGTGGTCAAGTATTTTGATCTCAAAAATGCCTACCGCGTTTTCTTTCCCTTTCACAATGACCTTTTCAAGCCCTGTTGCCTCTATATGGCCTATCCTTCCTGACTGTATGGCTTCATGTATCGCTTTCATGGTGAACTCGGTTACCAGTATGTTGGCATTGTACTTTCTTGTCAGTGCCTCTACCCGCGAGGCCAGATTCACATGGTCTCCGATGACGGTGTAATCCATTTTCCTGCCCTCTGCCCCGATGTTCCCAACAATGACCTCGCCGGTGTTTATTCCTATCCCCGCATCAAGAGGGGGCTTCCCTTCCGCTTTCCACTTCTCCTGGAGTTCCTTCAGCTTGCCGAGCATGTGCAATGAACATTTAATCGCCAGTTCCGCGTGGTTTTCCTGCTTCATGGGAGCGCCCCAGAAGGCAAGGATGGCATCGCCCATAAACTTATCGACAGTCCCCTCCCATTTGAGAATAATATCCGTCATGGCGCCGAGGTATTCATTTAATATCGGCACGACCTCTTCAGGAGAATGGCTCTCCGAAAATGATGTGAAGCCCCTAACATCCGCAAAAAGGATGGTCACATCTTTTCTTTCCCCTCCGAGTTTGGCCATGCCGGGATTTCTGATTAATTCGTTCACGACCCGTTCGGTAACGTAACTTGAAAACATCGCCTTGATTTTGCGCGCATAGGTCTCTTCAACGGCGTGGCTGTAGGCTGTGCCGTTTGCAAAAATGAGGAGGATTGTAATGGATGGATAGGCGACGTATGTCCAGACGCCCCAGGATGCAAACAGATAATAGCTGAGGGCTAAAAGCGACATAATAACACACGATGTAATGACGAATGAAATACTTGCCTTAAACCTGCCGACAACAAATGTGATGAAAAGTCCGGATAGTAACAGTATGATTATATTTATGTGCAGAGGTGCTTTCTGCAGGAACCTGTTTTCGAGTATGGAAGCAATCACGTTTGCGTGTTTTTCCACTCCCGGCATTGCAGGTGAAAACGGCGTCACTCTGAGGTCGTAAATTCCCATAGCCGTAGCGCCGACGAGAACGATCTTCCCCTGAAGATCTTCAGCGCCGACTTTGCCGTCTATAATATCCGATATCGAGAAATGCCTGAAGGTAAAAGAAGGGCCATAGTAGTAGATCAATCCTCTGCCGCGTATGTCCGTCGGGATGTATCTTTTCCCGCTTAGCTGGATGCCTTCGGTTGCCTTTACAATAACCTTTTCATGAGGTATGCCGAGATAGACTGCCGCGGTCAGGACGTCAAGGGAAGGATACAGATAACCTTTATATCCTATCGCCATCATTTCCCATCGCAACGTGCCGTCATTGTCATCGGGTTTCATATTAATATGTCCGATTGCCATTGATTCCTGCATAAGAACCAGTACGGGCGCCAGCACGCCTGAGGCGCTGATCGGAGCGTATTTGTTGTATTTTTCGGGGTTTTGGATTTGCACTGCCGAATAGTTGATGTGTTCATTTTGCCTTGCGGTCTGGGATATATCAAATGAAAACACAAGAGGGAGCAAAACATTACCGGCGTCTTTTACCGCTTTTGCGAGCATAACATCGTGCTTCTCCGATTCAGGCATGAAAATATCGAAGACTACAAGCTCTGCCTCGGCCTTTGTGAGCCTGTTCAGAAGCTGCGCAATCCTGTCCCTGCCCCAGGGCCATCTGCCTATTTTTTCAATGCTCTTCTCATCAATTGCCGCAATAACGATATTGTCCGGAGCTTTTGTCCTGCCCATCATTTTGAACCGCAGGTCGTACACCTTGTCCTCAAGAATTTCAAGGGGAGTAAGTTCAATCGCCATAAGGGCGGTAAACAGCAGGGTGATGAAAAGACCGATGAGAAAAATAAATTTTGCTCTTTTTGATCTCTCAACCGTCATCAAAGGCATGGAATGGGTTCCTTTTAACAGTGACAGGCATTACCTGTTTTTGTCATATCATAGCATGATTTAACGCATCAGTTGCATACAATGAAAGACTGATATGATAAAAAACATTTAGAACGCGACAAAAAATAATCCACATTCACCTGACGGCGCTTTTAACCTTATAAGTATTTTAAATAAATGCATACCGAAAAGCGTTAATAGTACATTAAGGAGTCGCCTAAAAGCTTTTTTATCATATCAGTCTTTCAAATTGAGAACCTGTTTTGCAATGTTTAGGTTAAAATATCATAAGGAACGGAAATGATAGATATTCAAAAAGTATCTTCGCAGATCAAAACAAACTGCAATATTTCGGATGCGAAATACTGGGGATCGTTTTCTCTCTGCGGCCTCCTTTTGAGACTGCGGGAATTGTATCGTGTTGAAAAGGGACTGAAACCGTGGGAACGGATTCTGCAAAAAGACGTAGGCGAATGGATATCCGAAAGGGAAACCCTCTGGGGGGACATTGAGGGCAGTGATTTTAAAGATATTGCCGTAAACGGCGATGTTTACAGCCCTTTCGAGGTCGAAAAGATCAATGCGGCATTGAATAAAACAGGGCTGCTTTACGGCGCGGGGTACGGTCTTTACATGAAGCCGATCTTCTTTATGACTGACATAATATCTCATAAAAAAATAGACGGATTTGATGTTTATATCGCCGGGAATGAATATGCCCGGGACCTGTCCGATTATCCTGCCATGCTGCAGGACAATGTAGTAATCGCAAGGCTCGATCTGACGCGCCTTCTGCTCTGGAACAGATTTGAGGAACTGAGGCACAAGAAAACCAAATGCAAACTTTCCTTTGCATTTTCACAATACGGCATTACGCAGGAGAACGAGATAAATGAGGAAATGTATGACGGGATCACACGGGTTGCCCGCTCTGAAGCGGAGACCTATATTTATCACGAGTTGGGCGAGGCATATGAAGGAAGAAGACTCGGGGAAGTATGGAAGGTCTTTCTCTCAAGTCTCCCGCACAGTCAGGCGGAAGTCTTTGCCCGTGCGGTCAAAGACATCCTTTCGGATACCGCTGAAAAAGGAATGCTCGGATATATTATAGAGAACCGGAAAGCGGGATCTCTCGGCTTCTATAACGTATTCCTCAGCGGCTTTAGAAAAATCATATTCCCTGAAATGGTAGGGGCATTCCTGGCATTTACCGAAACCGGCGACTGGGAAATTATCCGTAAGGCCGGAAAGTCCGGGTACAAAAATGCCGGGGAATATGCAGAGAGACTGCTCTCGATATACGGGAAGCATAAATCTCAGCCGGAACAGGTTTCCAGGCATATTGAAGAAGTCCTGAAAGGAATTATGTAATCAATTTTCACAACCGGTGATTTGACTCATCAGTTGCATAAAATGAAAAGTTGAGAATGTCTTTCGCAGCGTTTAGGTTGATATTCAAAGGAAAATAAGGGAAGATTTTTTTATTGTAATATATAAGGAGGTTTATATGAAAAAGGTTTGCGTTTTCATTGTAGCGGCAAGTTTAGTCGTTATTTTGTCTGCCGGTAATATTCTTGCCGGAAACACATATGACCCTAAAATTCAGGAAAGAATCACAAAACAGCAGCATAGGATTGATCAGGGAATTGCTTCAGGTAATCTTACAAGCACTGAGGCCGGAATATTACAGGACAATTTGAACTGGGTAAAGGCGGAAGAAACCCGTCTAAAGGCTGACGGCAAGTTAACCGAAAGGGAGAGGGAAAGGCTTCATGAGATGCTGGACAATAACGGCCACATGATTTACAAGAAGAAGCATAATGCCATAAAGCGGTTATATTAACTTGAAAAATAATTTTACTATCTTTTCCCCTATGTCTACCTAAACGTCGCAAATAACATTTTTTTTATTTGAGCGGTCCCGAGAGCTTTCGGGACCGCTCATTTCATGCGACTGATAGGCATATTTGCACTATTTCGGTTAATCCGGATTATTCATAAAATTTGCAACAGCAACTGAGGATAGAGTATTTGAGCGGTTTTTTTTGCCGATAGTCAAATACGGCATATGAAAATAAAGAGGCAAAAGCCTCGCAGGGAGGAACGACCGAGAATGAGCGAAAATACTCTATCCTCAGTTCAATCAGGAAAATTTATGAATAATCCGGGTTAATCTATATTATCTGATAATGCCTTTTGATACTCTTCCCATAGCGTTTCTTTGGCAATTCCCATATCAATGAAATCCCAGGGCAGGATTTCTTCATATTCTTTTTTTCTGAAGATATAGAAATCCTTGTTAAGTCCGGCTGATTCGGCAGCTTTCATCCAGTCCCGCGTTCTTTGCATCTCTTCGAGTACCTGCGAAACCCGTCTGTCGCCGAGCGCGAACAAACCCTGCATATAGGCGTATTTCGGAACATCGTGGAATACCTTGACTCCTTTTATCAGCGACAACTCCTTTTTAATCACCTTCAGCCGTTCCTTTACCTCTTGAGGGTCCTCCATAGGATGCCATTGAAACGGCGTAAAAGGCTTGGGTACAAAGGTGCTTATGCTCAGGGCAATATATCTTTTTAATGATATGGACCTTATTTTTTTTACAAGGCTGACGATGCCTTCTATATCTTCCATTCTTTCCGTCGGGAGGCCGACCATAAAATAAAGCCGTAATGTTTCTATCCCCTCGGCAAACAGGAGTTCGGACGTGAAGAGGATATCTTCCTCCGTGACTTTTTTGTTAATGACTTTGCGCAACCTCTCAGTGCCTGCCTCAGGCGCTATGGAGACGCTCTTATGGCCCTTCATTAGGCTTACCAGTTCGGCGCTTTTCTTGCCCGCCCTTAGTGAAGTAATCGAAAAATCAACTCCCGGGATCTGCAGGACGTCTTTCATGTGCGGATAATCCGAGAGGGAAGGGCCGATGATCCCGATCCTTTTTGTCTTAGCCAGCCCTGACTGAATCTCCTCCTGAATTTTCTGAAGGCCTTTTTCCCTTGGAGGGTTGTAAATTTTCCCAACCGCGCAAAACCGGCAGTTCCAGGGGCAGCCCCGCATCGCTTCGATCAGATACACATCCGAGAACTCCGTATCCTCTGTAATGATCGAGGTTTTGATCGTTGAGCCTGACAGGTCTTCAAGGTAACGTCTTGCAATGCTCACAGGAGCATCCGCCGAATTCTGTCTCGCCGTTATTCTGCCGGCGTCGTTATACGAAATAGCGTAATATTTTGGGACATAAACTCCTTCGATTGTTGCGGCCTGCCTTAAAAGGTCGTTTCTGTCGGAACATGATCTGCATATATCGATAAATTCCGGCAGCATTTCATCGGCTTCACCGATAAAACAGATATCAAAGAAGCCGGCAACAGGTTCGGGGTTTAAAAAGGCGCATACCCCTCCCATCATTACAAGGGGATGACGGCTGCTTCTTTCCGAAGCATTGAAAGGGATTTTTGACAGTTCGAGGATTTTCAGGATATTTGGATAATCATTCTCGAAAGAGACTGAAAAGGCGACGATGTCAAAACGGTTCAGGGGTTTTTTGGATTCCATTGAAAAGATCTCGGTTTCTGTCCTGACATATTCATCGATATCTTTGTCATCAGGCAGAAAAACCCTTTCGCAAAGCACATCGTTCATACTATTTAGCAGTCCGTAAATGCCCTGAAATCCGAGATTTGACATGCCGACATGGTAGGTGTTCGGATAAACAAGGGCAATCGCTATCTTGCCGCCGGGGTCTTTATAGACGGTCCCCTTTTCTTTCGACAAAAGGACATCCGCTTTTTCCTTCAGCTTTAGGCTCATAGCATTACCAGTGTGCTCATCATTGCTATAGACCAGATAATATCAATCGGGACATGTAGTTCACAGGAGGAATCAAAAAGCAGGTCTGCCCGTGCCGGGAATTCCTCATCCTGAAGCCATAGGATCAAGGTTACCGGTATTTTCGGCATAGGTTGAAGCCTCACAGAAGCATCACCATAGTTCAACACCTCTGCGCAAAGTTCATCCCCCTTTTTCAGGAAGGACTGCCTGTTCTCCCCATATCTTTTCGCGAGACCATCGAGGGGAAGAATGTGGCTCCCTCTGAAAAACAAATCCCCTCCCTTTACATCTGCCGGCTTTACAAGCCTCCCTGTTAAAGGGATGTCCTTTGCGTGAATCAGGTGCCACAGACAGGAGTGAATAAAAAAATAAGGATATTTCTTTAGAAGGATTTCTCCCTGCTGAGAATTATTAAGGATAATCCTTCCCTCAGGTTTTACGATAAAATCATAACAGAATGACCTTACAATATAATAATTATTTGCCTCATCATAGATAGCAGCGGCGTTCCTGCATACAACCGACGGCTCGAGTCCTGAGAGTATCTTCCATGCCTTTTCTTCTCCCGGCGTAATCATACCTTACTATACCACAAGCTGTTTCCGTTCATTTTTCGTTTGGATTTAAGGCCCGTTTCAGGTTATATTAAAAAGTATGAAATGCAGAAACTGCGGCGGGAAGATCAAGCTGGTTGTCGGTTGAAGGGTCATATCCTTCAACTGCATGGATTGCGGTAAGAAATTTCCTCTGAAAGAATATCTCGAAGAAGTAGATGATAAAAGTCTTGAACAGATATCCCTCAGGCCCTGCAACAGGGTTTAAAAAAACAACAGTCTGCGGTACAATATCCCCTGACGTAAAGTTATAATTATTACACCGGTTGCAGAAAATGAAAGGGAGACATGATAAAAAACCTTTTAGAACGCGACAAAAGATAATCCATATTCACCTAACGGCACTTTTAACCTAATGTGTATATTAGATAAATGCATATCGAACAGTGATAATAGTGCATTAATGAGTCGTCCGCACTCAGTCCCGAAAGCGTTCGGGGCGAGGAGAACCTAAAAGCTTTTTTATCATGTCTCCCTTTCAAATTGAGAACGTCTTTTACGATGTATGTTAAGGGTCTCAAAATTGAATTTACATAAATTAGAAAATCTCCCCTAACCCCTCTTTACCATCCTTCGACAGGCTCAGGATGACAAATGTCATGGTGAGCTTGTCGAACCATTCCTCCCTTTGGCAAAGGGAGTTTACCCGCCTTTGGCGGCGCCAAAGGCGACCAGGGGTTAGGAGGGATTTTATAAATAATGTCTTTACTATTATGAGACTGTTAATAGGTTATCAATATTATTATGGAGGTATCGTATGAAGAAGGTTTTATTCGTTGCGTTAATAGTTACATGTTTCATTGCTTTTGGTCTTCTTGCTCAGGGGAATTCGGAAGAACCTAAAAAGGATGACAGCTTTTTCTCGCGCAGTCTCCATTACACTACCGGAGGGATGTCCTACTGGTATGACAAAAGCAGGGGCGGGTTGGAAACTCCAAAACAGCCATTCTATTATGAAGGCCGGAAGGAAATGCGGCGAGTGTCACGGAACGGATATTGTAAAGCAGGTCCAAAACGGCAAGATAAGCCTTACCTGGCTTGAGGGTAAAGATGTAAAACACATCAAGGGGGTTATCCCGGTTGCCGCTGATACGGAATACAATTGTGTATATCAGGACTATCAAAACGGAAATTGGGTCCCGATCGAGAACCCGCCTGCCACGAAATTGCAATATGCCGGGTTTGGCACGCCTCTGACAAAAGAGCAATTGAAAAAGATGGCAATGCCGATGGGTAAATAGTAAATAGCACATTGCAAATAGCATGTAGCATAGCGCAGAGAGTAAAAACATAAAAATAAAAAGGCCGGCTTTTATTAAGCCGGCCTTTTTATTGAGCTACCCTAAACATTGCATAAACGGCAGGGCGGAAGGGAAGTAACTTGGATGAACTCCTCGGTCGGGCAGAGGAACCGGGATAAGGTAGTTTACATTTTCTATCTATGTAGTGTATTGTAATACAGGAGGTGCTTTATGAGAACAGTATTATCCGTCAGCCTGCCGGAAAACATGTCTGAGGAGCTTGACAGGGTTGCCAGAAATACGGGGCGCAACAAGAGCGATATCGTAAAGGAATCCCTGAGCATGTTCCTGTGGGAAATGAAACTCAAAGCAGTGCAGAAAAAACTCGGCCCGAAGGCAAAGAAACTAGGCATCGTTAGTGAAGAAGATGTGTTCAAAGCGATATCATGATCGCAGTATTTGATACAAATGTGCTCATTGCGGCAATTATCACTGAAGGGATTTGTTCGAAAATATTGCGCAGGGCGCGAGCCGGAGAAGTTTCTCTCGTCTCATGTCCATTCATTACAATGGAACTCCGGCGTACCCTCTCAAAGAAATTCCGGCTTTCTCATGATGAATTGTCTTCTGCGATGGACCCCATTAGTGATGCGATTAGTCAGGTTATTGAGCACAGCCTCAAAGTTAAGGACATCTGCCGTGATGCAGATGACGACAACATCATAGCCTGTGCGGTAGCGGCAAATGCTGATTATCTTGTGACGGGAGACTCCGATCTGCTGGAGATAAAAAAGTTTCAGGGCATTCAGATCGTAACTCCAAGAGATTTTGAAGCCTTGTTTGTGTAATATCGGAGGGCGGGAATGAAATCTGAGAGATGCCCGACCTGTGACAAGTGATGTAAGATGGAAAAAATGTACACCAAAGTCAGATAAAATAGAAAGATGGAGGTGTCAAGATGAAAGGAATTCCGCAGGGAAAGTACACAAAGGAGCTTCGAGAAGAAGCAGCGAAAATGGTAACAGAAGGAAGAATATCAGACCGGAGCGCAACATTATGTACATCAAGGCGTCGCTATAAAACATTTTCATCGCATCAGCCCTGCCGTTTGTAATAAGTTTTTGCAACCGGCGAGCTAATTCAGCCGGCCTTCCTGTTTTAGTTTATTCATTATCTCCAGTATCTTTGGCAATGCCTCGATAGCCGCCTTTTCTCCTTCAAGGACTGCCTCATGCCTTTTCGAGAAATCGGAGCTTCCGATATACCCGACTTTTGGTTTGATAACAACATCCGCCCTTGCAAGCTGAACAGCCGAGAGTTTTGAATACATGATGCCGATTGACTGAAGGATAGTATCGATTGTGCCTGTAGGCATTGCCGATCCAATGTCACTTGATATGTCTACGGCAATAACTATGTCCGCCCCATATCTCTTCGCAGCGTCAACGGCTACAGGGCTTACTACGCCGCCGTCAACATACATTTTCCCCGAGATAACAGTCGGTACAAATATGCCGGGGATTGAACAACTTGCCCTTACGGCAGTGCCCGTATTGCCGCTTCCAAACACGACTTCTTTGCCGGTCTGAAAATCGGTTGCAACGGCATAAAAAGGGATCCGCAACTTTTCGATGGGAGTGTTCCTCAGAATATAATTAATATAACCTTCGAGCTTTTCTCCTTTTATAAAACCGTTGTCCGGAATAGTTAAATCAACAATATCATCCTTTTGGAGCGCAAAGGAAAGCTTCTGAAGTTCAAAGGCGTTGAAACCATAAGCGTATAGGGCACCTACAAAACTGCCTGCGCTGGTGCCGACAATCATATGCACCGGTATTTTGTTGGATTCAAGCACCTTGAGCACGCCGATGTGCGCGAAGCCCTTTGATGCGCCTGCGCCAAGAACTACGGCAACTTTTACCTGTCTCAAAGGCGGCTGTATTTCTTTCGGCGCACAGGAGAAGATGAAGATAAGGACAAACAAACAGAGACATCCGAACATATTATGATCTTGCATTTTCATATTATAAAAATAAACCTTATGCGCTATATTTGTCAAAAGGTATGGTCTTCATAAAACTTCATGTTACAATTAATCTTATGAACATCATCACGGCAAAAGGTCTTACGAAGTATTACGGCGAGCTGAAAGCGGTTGATGCGATAGATTTTGAGATAGCAAAGGGTGAATGCTTCGGTTTCCTTGGACCTAACGGCGCGGGGAAGACAACGGTCATGCGCATCATCTACTGTTTCATGCCCCCTGGTTCCGGAGAGGTGAAGGTATTCGGTATGGATGTAAGAGAAAATCCAAGCGCAATAAAGGCGCGCATAGGCGTTATGCCGCAGGAGGACAATCTTGACCCCGACCTTTCGGTTTTCGAAAACCTTATTGTCTATGCGAGGTATTTCAATATACCCAAAAATATTTCTTCTCCGCTTGCATGCGAGCTTCTCGAATTCGTTGATTTAAAGGAAAAGGCGCCCGTAAAGATAGGCGACCTTTCAGGCGGCATGAAGAGGAGGCTCATACTTGCACGGTCATTGATAAATAATCCCGAGATATTGGTCCTCGATGAACCGACTACCGGCCTTGACCCGCACAGCAGGAGGTCAGTATGGGAAAAGCTGAACAGCCTGAAGGCAAAGAAGACCACGCTCCTGCTTACGACGCATTACATGGAAGAGGCTGAACGGATGTGCGACAGGGTTGCGATTATGGATTCCGGCAAGATAATCACTATCGATACTCCTTCGAGACTAATGAGCTTGCATGGGGGCCACCTGGAGGATGTTTATCTGAAGCTTACCGGCAGACAGCTTATCGAGAGGTCCATTTGAACATTAAGCGGGCATTCAGGGTCTGGCAGAGAAATTTCACGGTATATACAAAGCTGTATAAATCAAGCATAGCCCTTAACTTCATCGAACCCATCCTGTATCTTACGGCCATGGGGTTCGGACTCGGCGCCCTCGTGCAGCAAATAAACGGAGTGCCGTATATCAAATTCATCGCTCCGGGCATCATCGCATCTTCCTCAATGTTCGCAGTCATCTACGAATGCACCTATGGAACTTATGTCAGGATGACCTTTCAGAAGACCTTCGACGCCATACTCGCGACACCTGTAAATATTGACGACCTTGTGGCGGGTGAGCTGATGTGGGGCGCAACGAAGAGCCTGCTTTACGGAATGACAATAATAATCGTAATCTCTCTGTTCGGGCTTGTCGATTCCCCGTTGATAATATTTACTATTCCCGTCCTTTTCATGACCGGTCTGATCTTTGCCGAGATATCGGTCATATTCGTATCCGTGGTCCCCGGCATAGATTCATTTAATTATTTCTACACGCTGTTTATGACGCCCATGTTTCTTTTCTCGGGTATATTCTTCCCTTTAGACAATCTGTCCCCTGTTGTCGCAAAGATCGCCTTCTTCACGCCGTTATATCATCTCGTCAATATTTGCAGGAGTCTTGCAACAGGGGAACCGGCTTCCTGCATATGGGATATCGTTTGGGTGGCTGCCGCAGTAATACTGCTCGCTCCCTTTCCCTTCAGGCTTATGAGGAAGAGGATCGTGAAATAGCTGACGTCAGAGGCTCGCCGCATGGCAGGCTTTAGTCCTTAAAATCTCCCTTATGCCGCTCTATAAGCCTCAGTAGTTCGTCATAAGAGATGGTCTTTACCCCGAGTGTCCGGGCCTTTTGAAGTTTAGAGCCGGGTTCCGTTCCGACAACAACATAGCCGGTGCTTTTCGAGACCGATGATGCGGAATGTCCGCCGAGGCTTTCGATCAATTCCTCGACCTCGTTCCTCGGTTGCGGCAGCGTGCCGGTAATAACAAAAGTAAGTCCTTCAAGCGGTCTTTTGCCTTTTGTATTGCCTTCAAAATCCGGATTCGCTATTTTCAGTCCTAATGATTGCAGCGTTTTTAAGGTATGCAGGTTTTCCGGGTCGTTGAAAAAGTCGGAAACCGAACAGGCGATTTTTTCACCCATCTGTTTTATCCGTAAAATCCGTTCCGCTTTCACATGATAAAGGTCTTCAAGGTTTTCAAAATTCCGCGCGAGGAGTTTTGAGGCATATTCGCCGACTTGCAATATGCCAAGCGCAAAGAGGAACCTTGCGAGGGTGATATCCTTTGCCTTTTCGACGGCGTCTATAAGATTCTGCGCCGACTTTTCAGCAAATCTCGGAAGATTCAGGAGGTCTCCTTTTTTTAATTTAAACAAATCGACAAAATTATGTACAAGCCCGTGAGAATAGAATAGCTCGACATTTTTCTCGCCAAGGCCCTCTATATCCAATGCGCCCCTTGAGGCAAAATGGAATATCTTCTCCCGGACCTGTGCCGGACAGTTCAGGCCGATGCACCTGACCGCAACCTCGCCTTCTTCTCTAACAACTTTAGACCCGCAGACGGGGCATTTATCAGGGACCGGGAAAGGTCTCTCTCCTCCGGTCCTTTTATCTTTGATTACGGCAATTACATGCGGGATAACATCGCCGGCCCTTTCAACAACAACAGTATCGCCTATCCGGATATCCTTTCTTTCCATTTCGTCCCAGTTATGCAGTGTTGAACGTGAAACTGTGACGCCTCCTATCCTGACGGGTTCAAAGATAGCAAAAGGAGTTATAACGCCGGTCCTGCCGACGCTGCCCTGGATATCTTTTATCCTGGTAATGCCCTGATGCGCCGCGAATTTATATGCTATGGCCCAGCGTGGTTCTCTTGTCTTCATGCCTAATAATCTCTGCAAGGCAAAGTCATTTACTTTTACCACGGCCCCGTCGGTCTCGAAAGAAAAACTTTTACGCTTTTCCTCAAGCTCTTTGATGGCCCTGATAACTTTATCAATGCCGTTAACGATCTTAACTGCGGCAGGTACGGGGAATCTGGCCTTCCCAAGCCATTCGATGAGATCCGACTGGTTTTTGAAATCTATCCCTTTCTTCGAGCCTGTTCCGTAGCAGGCGAGGTGAAGTCTGCGCGCTGCGGTAATAGATGAATCAAGCTGACGTATTGATCCGGCTGCGGCATTCCTTGGATTTGCAAAAGACGGTTCGCCTTTTTTCTCCCTTTCTCTGTTTAAGCTCTCAAAGTCTTTGATGTCCATATAGACTTCGCCCCGGATGTCGATTTCATCGGGGGTCCCGCCGGCCTCGTCGATCTTTATCGGCACGGACTTGAGCGTTCTGATATTCGTGGTAACGTCTTCGCCCTCATAACCGTCGCCTCTTGTAGAGGCTCTGTAAAGGAGGCCGTCTTTATATGTCAATTCGATAGCAAGACCGTCATATTTGGGCTCGACGGTATACTCAATATCTTCATCGGATTTGAGCAGCTTCCTGATCCTTTTGTCAAACTCCTCCATATCATCGGATGAAAAGGCATTGTCGAGGGAAAGCATGGGTTCGGTATGTTTTACCTTCTCGAACTTGTCAAGCGGAGGGGCGCCGACTCTCTGCGTAGGCGAATCCGGCGGGATATAGCGATATTGCTCTTCCAGCTTCTTTAATCGAAAATAAAGCTTATCATATTCTTCATCCGATATGACCGGCGAGTCAAGGACATAGTAGCGGTAACTATGGTAATTCAGGTCCTTAACAAGTTTTTCTATTTCGTCCTTAATATCTTTGTTCACCATACTCGTCATATTAATAATATAAATGATTTGTTGTATCTATTCATTGAATTCTCATGTTCATCATGAGGATCAAGTATGAGTAATACTCACCACCATTATATCAAGTTTCACAGGTGTGTAATCCGGGAAGCAGTTGAGTTGGAGTTCGGCTTTCCTCATGGTGCATGTTTTAATCGTTACATATTGTATGAGCTTCTCGATAAAATAACACCAAAGTAAACAGCTGTAACTCCGGCAATAATATAAGCGATGGAAGTTAGTTTCTTTACGGACTTGTCTCTCTTTGCCAGGGATATAATGCCTGCGATGAATGCAACCAACCCAACCACAATAGGGTTAATTCCAAAAACAAGACTGAAAATATTATAAAGAGTGCCCATTTAGTATCCTTGAGAAATAGAATCCAACAATTATTGTATGTAGCCTGTCCCATTATAATAGATGAACTCAATAATTGTCTGGTACCCCTGAAAAATATGTTGGTTGGGAAAAAGAAAAAAATATCCTATCGTGTAGGATCTGAATTTACACGCTGTTAATGGATAATTCTGTCCCCCGAGAATTTTCTTAAATGCTTTTACAGTTTACAACTATTTTTTCTTGTGAGATGCACAGAATTTCGATTTCCCGGTTGCGGACTTCTTACATTGCTTTCCTTCTTTGGTTTTTGCAGCACATTTTGCTTTCATTGCTGTTGCCATGTTCCCTCCTTATTTTAGTTTAGATAAATTGTATCACATTAAAAAGCAGATTGGAAATATTTATAATTTATTTCAGCTCAGGTCTCTCCGGAATGTTATGTTTCTTTCAGCCCATACTACGCATAGCCATTTTCTTTGCTGCACCGACAAAGTGTGAGAATTGTACCGAGCAAGAATATGCGGATTTTCGGTTATAAGATACACAGAGATCATCTGCAGGAATTGTTATATCTCATTGAGCCAGATCATCTTGTCGGAGGCAATCAATAAGATTGGAAAACATAAGGAGGTAACGGAGGAATATTCTCCACTACCTCCTTTGAATAGATAGTAAATACTTTTCTAAAAAGTTATTTTTTAGAATCTTCACTCAGTCTTGATTTGCACAAGGTCAAGATGTTTTCCAGTTGCAACATCAACTGTTTGAATATTTCCAACACTCGGAGCATAAAATTTGTTTTCGACGACATCAGGCTCAAGAGCTGAAAATTCTTTCGTCTTCAGACAGAGATTATATGTTACAGAATGAACTGTGATAGATTCATAAGTGCTAAGCACTTCAGCCATATCTTCAGCTGCACCGAGCGCAAATTCCTGACGATATATATCACCCCCCTGTGGATGAGCTTCCATTATTATTCCCGGTTTAGCGCCGTTCACACCGGCTTCCCATGAGCCTCCAAAGCCGATAACCTCACCGTTTGCATCAAATTCCACAGCATTTTCTCCGAAGTACCAGACATTGCCGTCTTTATCCTGAGCGTACCAATCAAGCGTGTATTCGGCCAATACTCCATCGACTTTGACTGTATCTCTTACTTCGACACAGGTCACTCCCAGAATAACCTTCGTACTGTGAGTCACCTTTACTTCAACGTGCTCATTGCCTTTTTCTGTCATGCCTTCATAGATCAAAGTAGTTCCCGGTGTTAATGGGAACAACGGATTATCGATTTTCTTAACAAAATCATTGGGATTGATAACCGGGTTGTATATACCCTCACCCAGATCCTTACAGATCGCCTGCCGTGCATCATACTGGGCTTTACACCCATCATTTCCCGCCTTCATATCCGTCTTGGCTTGCTGTTTACAAGCTTTTGATTCTGAAGACGGCAGGTTATCACACTTTGCTATAGCAAGCGAGTAGTCACCCTGTACCCCAGACTTACAGGATTTTAACATGTCTTTCGATGTAGCTGTGCAAAGTTTGGCAGCATGTACTAATACGGGGCTGTAAACCAGAAACACGAACAGTACTAAAACCGTCAACACTCCCTTTCCTAAACATCCTATCAAAGCTGGCAGGTTAAGTCTCCTATTTAATCTCATTTTACTTACCTCCTTATCTTTAAAGAATTCATACTCAGCTTCGGTCAGTATGACATAGGTAAACAGAATATTTCATAAATATGTCTGTAAAAAGTAATTGTTATCATTTATACTACGCACAATTATATCATGTATTGAATGTGCGTCGTTCAGGAAGGATGCAAAAATATGATGTAGTGTATCGAAGGTGCTGGTTTTGAATCATATTCTTCATTTTTTATTACATTCCGAGTTTCTTTGCTTGCGGTGTACCAAATAATAGGCATCATCTTTTATGCAACCTGAGAAAATTACCTGACTTCTTTCTCAAGGCGCTTACCGAGTGCGTCGGCAGTAACATCAAGGTCGTGACTATGGGCGGGTGAGTTCCGGGGACACCATACTTAATTCTCCTTGGCCTTTGTCTTTGGGCCAAGTTTTCGACGCCGTAACGGTCTGCCCGAGACACTCTCCAATCTCTCCACAAAATGACGTCGCCCAAGGGTCGCGCATCTGTTACGAAAAATCACTTTCTGAAAGCATATGATGGGCTGAAAGAAATTGACGATAAATTGAAAATGCTTAGGCTATAAATCTTCAAAGGGATTGTAAATCTTGACCTTGATCCCTTTAAAGTCCTCAGCGTTTCTTGTAACCAAGGCCATCTTTTTTGAAAGGGCCGTGGCTGCAATGAGTGCATCAGGGAGCTTAATATTGTAGCCCTGCTTTATCTTTATGGTCCTGTCAACAATAGGTTTGCTCAGATTAATTACAGTTGCAAAATCAAGAAATTCCTTTGCTTTTTTCAACTGCTTGTCATTAAAATTTTTCCAGCCAAGGAACTCGATTTTTGTTATGACGGATATATTGAAGTGGTTTTTAAAGAGCTTGTCTATAGTTTCCTGAGCGTGGACGGGTATCTGGTTGGCAAAGTGGTAAATAAGAATATTTGTATCAATCAGATACACTTATAGCCTCTCCCACTCGTCACGTATGCGCTTAATTTCTTTTTTGAGATTCTTCATGCTGATAAGCCCCCGAAAGTCTGCAGGATTGAAAGGTTTTTCCTTCTTGGGTTTCATTCCCGGTTTATCTAAAATGGTTATATCGACCTGAACGGTTTTTGTTTTGAGTTTGCTTATATCGTTAAGGTCAACTATATAAAGACCGCCCTTTTTTACTATCGCTGTTGTTATCATAATTCTCCTTTCTTGACCTTGTTATTTTGTTAAATTATACCACAGTTAATATGTCAAGGAGCTTTTTATGATGACTCATTCCATATGTACGATCTGCGATCAGGGAACCTTGAAAAAATAGATCAAGGACGCGGGAATTCTCCCGTAAGGTTTTATAGGGAATTAAAGCTTAAAAAGACCGCTATTCTAAAATTTGTTCTGAAATGGTATTATTTATTCAAGCTGTGAAAGACGGGAAGAAGCAAACCGGCAGGGATCTCTTTATTGTCGATAACGGAGATGTTTGAGTAGCATAGAATGGAAACAATTAATATACGTTACATTTTTAAATTACCGGATAACCGGCAAGAGACCATCGATCTGCATCTTAACCCTCATACTCCCTTTGCAATTTCAATCAGAAAACTCAAAGCCTCCAGCGCAGCCTCTTCCTTGTTCTCTTCCCTATTGCCTCTCAATCTCAACTCTTTTACAAAGGTCTGACCCTCTTTACCGACTGCGATATAAACAAGCCCTTTTTCCTTTCCTTCGAGGACATCCGGGCCGAGATTGCCGGTCGTTGAAATGGAAAAATCAGTATCCGTCAAGCCCCGGATCTTTTCAGCCATTTCTCTTGCCGTCTGCTCGCTGACAACGCCGTATGATGCAATACTATCGGGAGAAACGCCCAAAATGTTTATCTTCATTTCCGCCGAATAAGATACAAATCCGGCCTTAAAAAAGGCGCTTGCCCCAGGAAGATGCGTTATATAATGACTGATAAGACCGCCCGTGCAGGACTCGGAAAGCGAGAGAGTCAACCCCCTTGCCTTAAAAAGTTCATGCACCCTATGAATAATCTCTAATGTAGTTACATCCATATTTGTATTATTGTTTTAAGCAGGATTATCCACAAATTTTTTTGATTGAACCGAGGATAGAATATTTTCGCTCATTCTCGGTCGTTCCTCCCTGCGAGGCTTTTGCCTCTTTATTTTCATATGCCTTATTTGACTATCGGCAAAAAAACCGCTCAAATACTCTATCCCCGGTTGGTGTTGCCGATTTAAGAATCATTTTGGCTAATCCCGTCCCCTGCTTAACAAATAAGCTCTTACCAGTCTGGCCTCTTCGTAACTTACCGTACCGTTCGAGTTGTCTATGACGGGACGCAATGTCCATTGCCTCAGCTTCAAAAAAAGCTTCTCGATTTCCTGTAGCTTTAAAGGATCAATGAACCTGCTCATATCAATATCGTAACCGTTTTGTATCAGGCGTTCAAGATGCATCGCAATAGTGGATGGAGCAAGATTCCGCTGTTTTGAAATATCCTCTAATGATAAACCTTCCCTGTATAGTTCATATGTCTTCTCGACTGTCTCTCCCTTTTTCTTCTTGTCGGACGGCCTGTTTTCCGAATGCGCGGGTTGTATACCGGAGGCTGAAATATCGGGATTATCATCGAGGTATTTTTGTATCTCCCGGATGAAATACTCTCCATACCGTTCGAGCTTGGCGTCGCCGACGCCGCTGATATTTCTCATATCCGCCGAGGTAACGGGATAGTATCTGCACATCTCGTGAAGGGTTTTGTCGGAAAATACGACAAAGGGAGGGACCTGCTGCTCATCCGCAAAGGTTTTCCGTACGGCACGCAGTCTTTCAAAAAGAGCGGGGTCATACTCTTCGGATCCCATATCTTTAAACTGCCGTCTTTTTGATTTTATGGACTCTTCTCTTTTTAAGGCGTAAATCTGCTCGTTCCCAAAGAGTATTTTCAAGCCTTTTTCAGTCAGCTTCAGTACGGGGTAACGGTCTCCATCCTGCTGCAAAGCGCCTTGTGCGAGAAGTTCGTCAATAATAAATCTCCAATACTTTTTATCTTTATTTTTGCCGGCGCCGTAAGTCTTGACCTCGTTGTGCCGAAGCTCGCGAATGCGCTTTGTATCGGCGCCTGTAACAATATCGGTAATATGACCCGAGCCGAATCTCTGCTGGGTCCTTGATATCGCCGACATTACGATCTGCGCATCGACGGTAACATCTATTTGTTCAACGACCCCTGAACAGATATCGCAGGCGCCGCAGTTATCTGCGGGATACTCTTCACCGAAAAAGTTCAAAAGCTGTTTCCGCCTGCACACGTTGTGCCCGGCAAACCCCGCCATCTGGTTAAGTTTCTCAACGGCAACAGAGCGTTCCTGTTCGTCGGTTATCTGATCAATGAAATAGCGTATCCTGGGGATGTCTCCCCTGCTGAAGAGAAGCATACAATCGGCAGGTTCTCCGTCGCGGCCGGCCCGGCCGGTTTCCTGATAATAACTCTCGATATTTTTGGGCAGGTCGGCATGTATAATGAAACGCACATTTGATTTGTCTATTCCCATGCCGAAGGCGATGGTAGCCACGATTACGGATATCTCATCCCTGTTGAATGCCTCCTGATTATTTGTCCGCCCCTTCGCCGTCAGCCCTGCATGATAGGGCAACGCCTTTATACCCCTGGATACAAGGAACCCGGCGGTGTCCGTAACGGAATCGCGGGTTGTGCGGTAAATGATGCCGGACTCGCCGGGATGCTCTCCGAGGAATTCGAGTATTTGCAAATCCGCCTTCGATTTTCTTGTAACCTGATAGAAAAGGTTGGGGCGGTTGAACGACGCGCGGATGATTTGAGGAGACCGGAGCCCGAGTTTTCCGATAATATCTTCCTGGACCTTGCGGGTGGCTGTTGCAGTAAAGGCTGCAACCGGAACATCCGGGAACGTTTTGGGAATAATAGACAGACTCAGATAGTCTGGACGGAAATCGTGACCCCACTCGGAAACACAGTGCGCTTCGTCGATCGCAAAGAGTGAAATCGAAACGCCCTTCAGTGTTTCAAGAAAATGCGGCATGGCAAAACGTTCGGGCGCTATGTACAGCAGCTTTATTTTATTGTATTTAATCCTTCGGTATACATCGGCAATCTGCTGCGAATTTAAAGAGCTGTTCATGAATGCGGCTGTTATACCGTTTTCAAGCGCGGCGTCGACCTGGTCTTTCATAAGGGAGATAAGGGGGCTTATGACAACAGTAGCGCCTTCCATCATCATTGCAGGCAACTGGTAGCAGAGAGACTTCCCCCCGCCCGTAGGCATCACTGCAAACACATCCTGCCTATTCATTATGCTTCCGATAATACCCTCCTGATTAGGGCGGAATGCCTGAAACCCGAAGACGGTTTTCAAAGTATTCAGGACATTAAGTTCATCGTTGCGGTTATACATAATCGACGACTATTTTAGCATATGTGAAAAAGTATAAACTTGATGAAAAAGGGCGGCGTGATTATAGACGTATCTGTTGATCAAAGTATGATAATAACAGTGCAGATGAAATTATATCTAAATAATGCCGTATAATTTGGTCGGGGCGAGAGGATTTGAACCTCCGGCACCCTGCTCCCAAAGCAGGTGCGCTACCAGGCTGCGCTACGCCCCGAATAGAAAATTAATACTTGAGAATATCAAGATAATCGTTTATGTCTTTTTCTTCGATGCCTTTTGCTCTTATTCTTTTTTCTTTCAGGTCGTCCAGCGCCTTGTCCTTGTTCCCTTTATAAAGAGGATCAAGCTCTATTGCCCGCGTCATCGCAATAGCGGCGTCGCCGTACTGAGCTTTGGCATTGTAGCAGAGCGCTAAGCCGTAATAGGGCAGATGGAAACTGGAAAATCTCTTAAGCGCTTCTTTGAAGGCATCCAAGGCTTCATCGTATCTGGAAAGTCTGTAGTATACCATGCCCAGATTATGTAATGCCATGGCCGCATTTTTATACTGGGGATTCGATATCGCCTTTTTGTAGGATTCAATCGCTTCAGGGAAATTCCCCATATTGGCATAAGCATTGCCGAGGTTGTTTGACGCCTCGGAGAAGGTTTTATCAATATCAAGGGACTCTTTGAAATGATATACCGCCTCGGGATAATTTTCGAGTTTCAAAAGATAGAGGATCCCGAGGGCATTATGGATGTCCTTGTCATAAGGGTTGAGCTTCAGTGCCTTTTGGAATTCCACGAAAGCAGGCTGAATATTATTGTCACTGAGATAAGAAACGCCTATCTGATAATGATAGTTGGCTTTGTGGATTTCATCTTTCGAGGCGCTGCCGGCACAGGAGCAGATGAACAGAACAATAATACTGCAAAGAATGAATCTGTATGCGATGAAAACTTTTCTCCCTGTTTTTGTCAATGTTGTTTTGAGATAAGGGTATTTCAACTCTTTATTCTCCTTGGGGAATATGTTATGCCTTATTAAAGTTATCAGAATTGAGCAAACAAGTAAAGAGGGAAGAGATTGCGCCGTAAACTTTTTCCCATTCAAACCCTTTCAGGTTGATCTCAAAACCGTCCGGAAGGAATTTCATTTTGCCGTCCGTTTTGTTCCTGAGCGCAAAGATATCTTCAGGCTCCACTTTTGTATCATGTGAAAAGAGCACCGTTATGATCCCCTGCATGTCCTGCATTTTTGTAATGAGCAGTTTCCTCGCCAGGATTTTCAACTCCATGATATTGAGGAGATTCTTTGCCTCCTGCGGGACGTCCCCGAACCGGTCCCGCATTTCCGACCCGATAGATTTCAATGCGTCCGGCGATTTCGCGGACGCGATCTTTCTGTAGAGACTCAGCCTAAGGGTAATATCATCTATATAATCTTCCGGGATAAAGGCATTGGCCCTCAGGTGTATTGAAGGCTCAAACTCTTCCTCGAGCTTAATGCCTTTCAGTTCTGCAACCGCTTTTTCGAGCATCTCCATATAAAGATCAAACCCGACCTCATGGATATGTCCCGACTGTTCGGCGCCGAGCAGGTTTCCCGCCCCCCTGATTTCGAGGTCTTTCAGGGCGAGTCTGAAACCTGCGCCGAGATAGCTCATGTCCTGTATCGCCTGGAGCCTCTTTTTCGCTTCTTCCGTAATTATATCCTCTCCGGGTATGAGGAAATATGCATAGGCCCTTACATTGCCTCGTCCAACGCGGCCTCTGAGCTGATAGAGGTCCGCAAGACCCATGGTATCGGCCCTGTCGATGAAGATCGTATTTGCCGTCGGCACATCAAGCCCCGAACCGATGATGGCCGTAGACAAAAGGATATCAATAGTGCGGTCATAAAAATGCAGCATCGCTTTTTCGAGCTCTCTCTCCGGCATCTGCCCGTGTGCAACGGCTATTTTTATTGAAGGTACAAGCCTTGTGAGGTAATCGGCCAGTCCGCAAATATCTTTTATCCTGTTGTGTACAAAAAAGACCTGCCCGTTTCTTTCGAGTTCCCTTTTAATGGCCTCTTTTATAAGGGATTCATTGAAGACGGACACGATAGTCTTTACTGCAAGCCTGTCCTCAGGGGGCGTTTCTATGACGCTCAAATCTCTTATGTCCGACAGGGCCATGGAGAGTGTCCGCGGAATCGGGGTAGCGGTAAGAGTGACGACGTCAACGCCGCTTTTAAGCTCCTTTATCTTCTCTTTCTGCCTGACCCCGAACCTGTGCTCTTCGTCGATGACGAGCAGGCCGAGTTTATGAAAATGGATGTCTTTGCCTAAAAGGCCGTGCGTCCCGATAATGATATCCGTATCGCCGGACGGTAAAGCCTTTATAGTTTCCTTCCGTTCTTTTATTGATTTGAATCTGCTCAGATAATCAATATGTATGGGGAACCCTGAAAACCTCGTCCTGAATGTCCTGTAATGCTGCTCGCAGAGAATTGTCGTAGGCACGAGCACCGCGACCTGCAGCCCGTCATATACCGCCTTGAAGGCGGCCCGTAAAGCGACTTCCGTTTTGCCGTAGCCCACATCGCCGCAGACAAGCCTGTCCATGGGTTTTTCCGATTCCATATCCGTTTTAATATCTTCTATTGCCTTTAGCTGATCAGGGGTTTCCTCATAAGGAAAGAAGCCGGCGAATTCCCTGTGCAGTTCGGTGTCCTGACTGAAGGAGTATCCCTTGCTGACTTCTCTTTCGGCATAGAGTTTGACCAGCTTTTCAGCTATGTCCCGGATCTTCCTTCTGACCTTATCTTTTGTCCGCTGCCAGGTTTTTCCTCCGATGCGGTCAACCTTGGGGACAATCCCTTCTTCGGCATGATATTTATTGATCTTATTGATAGACCCCAGAGGGATATACAATCTGCCCCCGTCGTATTCGATTAGAAGCAGATCTTCCTTAACACCTTCGATGTTTTGCTGAACGAGTCCCGTGAATCTGCCTATGCCGTGGTCTTTATGGACTACAAAATCGCTGGGCCTCAGATCATCAAGAGATGTCAGGAGCCCCGATATCTTTGACTTCCTCATGGCCCTGTAATGCGGCCTGTCGCCGAATATCTCTTTTTCCGTGAGGACCATGATATCCGTCAGATAGAGTCCCGATGACAGTTCGCCTACGGTTATCGAAATGTTGCCTTCGTATTTAAAGATATCCGTTTTGTCGATAACAGGACAGACAATACCTCCGTCCCTGAGAATATCTTTCAGTCTTTCAGCCTGGCCTTTTGAAGGGGAAACAATTCTGATGCTAATTTCCTTTTGGATATTTTTAAGAGACCCGGGAAGATCATCAATACTTTTCCTCTCTTCAGGCAGCAGACCGAGTCCCTTGAGGGAAAGAAGTCCTGCATCATGTCCGTCACCCTGAATAGAGAACCTTGAAAAATATGTTATATCGCCGGAAAGGTCTTCCCGTTCCTGAATAGAATCGGAGAAAAAGAATTTTCTGCCGGACATGAATTCCGCCAACGTAGTCCCGGCTGGCGGATCTTTTGCCGGATAAATATGGAGTTCGGATATGTTTTCGAGCGACCTCTGGGTATCGACGTCAAAAGATTTTATGCCGTCTATTTCATCGCCGAAAAATTCGATTCTGAAAGGGGTTTCAGATGTCGAAGGGAATACGTCAAGAAGCCATCCCCTGCGGCTGAATTCACCTTTTTCCGAAACCAGGGGAACTTGACCGTACCCTGATTCATAAAGAACTTTTTCGATATTTTCCCGCGCGATTTCCATGCCTTTGCAGAGGCGTATGACCCTGCGCCGCATCTCTTCATCCGTCCATACGGGGGACGCCAGATTTTTCACCGAAGAGACGAGGGAACCCTCCCGGTTAAGGGAATGTATAGCCTTTGCCCTCTCGCCTGAAAGGGCCGGCCCGTCAGGTTCGGGCAGAAAATTGACCGGGCCTTTTTTTAATGCCTCTCTGTAAAAGTTGACGTCCCTGTGAAGCTCCCCGGCAAGCTCTTCATTCGATTCAACGGCGAGGAACGGCCTGTCATACAGGGCGAAAAGGAGCGCTGCAGACGAGCCTGTAAGGTTGTAGATGCGGGACTGTTTTAGTCCTTCCCTGAGGGTATCGGACAGAGATGTAAAATTGACCGGCATTGTAGCAATAGTATTGATATGGTAAAATATAAATCCTGAATTAAACGTATGTAGCCGAATTCTTCAAATTGCGTTTTTCTGATTGTGTTCGCGAATGAATAATAAACGGGCTACTTATCACATTCAACTAATATGCATATTATATCATAAGCTTTTAAAACAAATATCCGACAGAAAGGAAAAAGTTATGGGCAAAATATTGAGAATCGGACTTCCCAAGGGGAGTCTTCAGGAATCGACATTAAAACTTTTCAGAAAGGCCGGCTATCATATCAGCGTATCAAGCCGTTCTTACTATCCGTCTTTTGACGACACGGAGATAGAGGCGATGCTTATCAGGGCACAGGAAATGGCGGGATATGTCGAGAACGGCATCATAGACTGCGGACTTACCGGCAAAGACTGGATCATGGAACAGAACGCAGACGTGCACGAGGTTGCCGAACTGATCTACGCAAAGGAAGGACTCAGACCGGTGAAGTGGGTGATCGCGGTCCCGAATGATTCAAAGATCAAAACCGTTAAGGATTTGAACGGCAAACGCATTGCAACGGAACTGGTGGGTTTTACAAAGAGATACCTGAAATCAAAAGGAGTCAAAGCGGATATAGATTTTTCATGGGGCGCCACGGAGGTAAAACCGCCGCACCTTGCCGACGCAATAGTCGAACTCACCGAAACGGGAACATCATTAAGAGCGAATAACCTCAGGATTGTAGAGACTATCCTTGAATCAAGCACAAGGTTCGTCGCCAATAAAAAGGCATGGCAGGACAAATGGAAAAAGCAGAAGATGGAGAACATAGTCCTGCTCCTGAGAGGCGCGCTCGCTGCAGAGGAAAAGGTCGGCCTGAAAATGAATGCGCCTGCAAAGTCATTAAAGCGGATAATGACTCTGTTGTCGGCCATGCATTCTCCCACCATTTCCGCATTGTCGGACGAAGGCTGGTATGCGCTTGAAGTAATGATAAACGAAAAGCTTGTCCGCGAGATTATCCCGAAACTTAAAATGGCGGGCGCATCCGGCATAGTCGAATATCCGCTGAATAAGGTCATACCGTAAATATAAAAACAGGGAGGTAGTGAAATATCACGCCCCCCTGCCGCTTATTTATTAAATTGGCACGGTGACCGAGGATGGAGTATTTGAGCGGTTTTTTTTGCCGATAGTCAAATACGGCATATAAAATATAGAGAGGCAAAAGCCTCGCAGGGGGGAACGACCGAGAATGAGCTCAAATACTCTATCCTCGGGTCAATCAACAATATCCACAATAATCTCCCGCTCTTCCATATCGACCTTGTCTATCCTGACTTTCAGTTCTTTTCCGATTGCGAAGGCGCGTTTTGTATGCCTTCCGACGAGACTCAACGTGCGCTCGTTGAACTGATAAAAGTCGTCCGTCATTTGTGATAAATGCAGAAAGCCTTCGACAAAGAAATCTTTCAGTCTGACCTTTAAGCCGTAAGCGTTAACATTCACTATCTTTGCATCAAACTCGTCGCCGACCTTGTCCCGCATAAACCATACTCTCATGGCGTCGATGACCACCCTCTCGGCTTTGTCCGCATTGCGTTCCTTTTGTGATGAATGAAAGGCGATATCCGGCAATATCTTTTTGAGTTCGCGAATTCTTTTATCCGAAAGATATTTTTTGTGCAGGACCTCTCTTAGAATCCGGTGAACTACGAGATCGGGATAGCGCCGTATCGGAGATGTAAAGTGGGTATAACACTTTGATGCAAGACCGAAGTGCCCCGCATTGATGTTTGAATAACGCGCCTGTTTGAGGCTCCGCAAGATCATATAATGGATGATCTCTTCTTCGGGCTTGCCTTTGACGGCTTTCAGGACGTCGGGAAAATCTTTCGGCTTCAAAGGCTGTTTCATTTTGTAAACCGTTTTAACGACTCCGGTTAAATCATCAAGCTTCATGGCGTCAGGCTCCTCATGCACCCTGTAAAGCGACGGTATCTCCAGTCCGCTCAGATATTCGGCAACGGCTTCATTGGCCGCAACCATAAACTCTTCAATAATAATGTGCGCATAATTTCTTTCCGCCGACAGGATCGCTTCCGGCTTCCCCTGCAAGTCGAGCAGCACCTCGGGTTCGGGGAGGTCAAAATCAAGGCTTCCCCTCAAAAGCCTTTTGCTCCTGAGGATATTGCACAGTTCTCCCATCAATTCAAAATGCCGGAGGAGATAATCATATTTCCCGCGTTCGTACCTGTCGTTGTCAATAAGTATTTTTCTCACCGACGTATACGTCATCCTTTCGTCGCTGTAAATAACACTCGGGTAGAATTTGGAGGAAAGCCTGTTGCCGTCGCGGTCAAAGTCCAGCTCGACCGTAAAGGCAAACCGTTCTTCACCCGGCTTGAGGCTGCACAACTCTTCGGAGAGTTCTTTCGGAAGCATAGGGATAACTCTGTCCGGGAAATAGACGCTGGTTCCTCTCTTGCGGGCTTCGAGGTCTATCTGCGAATCCCAGTCTATATAGAACCCGACGTCTGCAATATGGACATACAGGGTATAACCGTGCGGCGCAATCTTTATTGAGATTGCATCGTCAAAATCCTTTGCCCTCTCGCCGTCAATCGTAACGGTAGGAAGCGCTCTTAAATCTTTCCTCCGTTGAGTTTTCGGAGTGTCATCAGTTTTCATACGGTGGAGGAGTTTTGCCTCATCATGAACATTCTGCGGGAACCTCCCCGGAAGGTTAAACTCGTCGAGAATGGCTTCTACCTCCGCTTTAGGCTCTTCGGGTTTCCCAAGCACCTTAACGATCCTTCCGGTCGGCGGTTTCCTGTCACCCGGATGACTCATGATCTCGGCAATTACCACATCGCCGTTTTTTGCTCCGCCCCGGTCTTTCAGCGGTATAAGCAGATCAAAATGGATAGCTTTATTTTTAGGCTTAACATACAAACCTGTTTGTGAGACTTCAAGTTTCCCTGCTATCCTGGTGTGGACTCTTTCAAGAATCCTGATAATCCGGCCTTCCCGCTTTTGCCGGTTTTCGATCCGTACAAGTACCCTGTCGTTGTTCATAGCGCCCATCGTCGCCCATCCAGGGATGAACATGTCACGTTCTCCCGGTGTCTCCATAATCACAAAGCCGTAACCTTCTCTGTGGGACTCAAAGTAACCGTTGGCGTTGGCGAGGTTCATGTCCTCGACAGGGCCGAACAAACCCTTCCGTGTAAGCACAACGTCTCCGGATTGAACCAGACTCCGCAGGATTCTTTTCAGTCCCTTTGCCTCTTTGTGACCGAGATCCAGCAGAGAGGCGATCTCCTTAAAGGGAAGGGGCTTCCTCGTCTTTTCTCTGAAAAATGAAAGGATTTCTTCTTTGTTTATCATGGCTGTCGGTTTAAAAATTCAAATAAGCACATTTTGTAGTATTATAGCAAGATAAAGCAAAATTCGTTAGAGGAAGGATTTTTCTTGACAAAAGGCGCTTATTTTGATAGAAAAAGAGTAGGAGATAAAAAAATGAAAAAATGTATTGCCATAACGGGTTTGATCGGGGCTTTGGTCGTATCATTAGTGACCGTTGCCTTTTCAGAAGAGACTGTAAAAGACGGCGTTGATAAAAAGTATAAGGAAACAAAAGACATTTGTACCGTAGTCAAAAAGCTCCTTTCAGACGGTATGAATACTAAAGAGATTACAAAGGCAAGCATACAACTCGGGCACGATGCCTGTCTTGTAGTCAGGTGCGCCATTGAAGCAAAGGGAAGTCTCGATCAGATCATAACCGGCGCGCTTGAAGCCGGCGCCACCTCCGACGTCTGTTCCAGATGCGCTTTAGAGGCGGGAGCCGATCCTGCAGCCGTTGCCAAAGTTCTTGAGACAGGCCTCGGTTATTCCACTCCCTTGGGCGCAGGCCTGACGCCGATAGAGGTCAGGCTGCCCGGAGGAGAACCCGCCGGGAGAACTCTCAGTTCGTCGGGATTTTAGCCCTTCCTCAAGCGCATTTTGTTGTATCAGTCTTTCAGGTGGTTTTCAACATACTGTGCGAGTACCTCGTGTATTTTTGTCGGCGTAGACATGCCGTAATAAAAATCAATGATTACATGTGCGATCTCATGGGCAAGAACTCCTAACTCTATATCCTTGACCGAGACATATATCGTTTTATCTCTCGGAGAATAAAACGCTACATAATCTACGGTTCTGCCGTATTTTTTCCTGAATACATCCTGAACTTCATTGTCCGAAGAAAGTAGCGCAATGTTGAACTTGAGTTCTTTCGGATACATTTCAAGGATGGTTTCGACCCTTTCTATCAGGACGTCCATTTTATTCTTAACCTCGTCTTCGGCCGTAACAGAGGTTTTACTCTTCAGCAGATAAGACAGGCTTCCAAGAGAGATTTCCTTGTTGAATCTCCGTATCTGATCATCGCCGGTATAGATAATGGTAGTGTATCTGGACTTTAGCTCATAGGCAAAAGAGACAGAGGATAAGATAAAAACAAGAAGACCGGAAAGAACAATTTTATGAATATTTTCATGCATATCGGCCTTATATGGCATCTAATCAACGTTGAGGTCTATTTATCGTCTTTAACCGTATATTTCTGAAGTATTTCATGCAGTCTCCTGTTTAAGTCGCCTGCAATTTCAATATCGAGAGCGGTTTCTTTACCTTCCTTGTTTTCCTTGAGCGAGTTATCGGCGTCCGTCAGCTTATTGTTCACCTCTTCCGACAGGCGTCTCATTTCTTTTATGTTTGACGAAAGCATATCGACAAGAATATTTATTTTTTCAGCGAGTTCTTTCCCTTCATCTTTTGCCCTCAGATATATCCGGAAGTTGAGATTGCCCTTCGTCATTTCCTCGATTGATTTTTCGAACCTGAAGATGGGTCCTGCAAAACGGTGGGTGAGAAACATGGAAAGTATGACGACCACGAACCCTCCGGCTACTATAAATATCCATTGGGCGCTCAAAATCTCCTTCATAAGCATCAAAGGGGTTTTGCCTATTTGGAGCTTATAGTTATCATAAACGATTGTCATGGTATTGGAAGACAGCAGACTGAAGATAAGGGTGAAAATTATGCTTCCAGCCACTAGAAATATGAAAAAGCTGAACATGTATTTCCCCTGCAGGTCTTTTTTTATGAAAAAATTTCTCCTTTTCCAGGTCCTATTCATGTGCATCCCCCTGTTTTTTTTCTTTTATATATATTTTTATTTTTGCTTTTTCCCTGAGATCGGAAATCCATTCATTAATAAATTTTTCCTTTTTCTCCTCTGAAAGCATCGATCGTATGTTTTGCTTATCATGCGCTGAAGGGAAACAGGTCGGATCGGTTTCTATCTTGTCAAGCCTTACTACAAGATACTTGTCCCCTGATTTTAAAGGTCCGATTATCTTGCCGGCTTCCGACCGGATGACGCTTTCCCGTATATCTGCGGACAGGTCATCGAGAAGGGCGATTTTTTTTCCGCCTTTCCCGTAATCGCCCTTTGAGGCTTGCTCAAGTGTGTCGAAACTGAACACGGTTACATGGAATTTTTTGTTAAACGCATTGACACATTTAATGAATTCGTCATCAGTATCGGCAGGTTTAAGGGAAGAAATCTTCCGGTCTATGAGCAGCTTGATGAGAGATTGCTCATAGAAATTCTGGATCGACCTTCTGAAAGATTCATCTTTGTCTATACCTAATTTCAGCGATTCCTGAATAAGAAGCTCTTTTGTGATCAGGGAATTTATGAAATCGGTCTTTGACTGTCCGTGCTGCTGCTGCGAATAGAGGCTCTCAAACTCCGTGCTTGTGACTGTCCTGTCGTTAATGACGATTGCCGCTTCTCCCGGGATATTGCGGCTGCCTATGAGTTCATAACCTATAATTGCAGAGATAACGAGCAGAATAATGACTATATAATAAATATATTTCATAATAAGCGCCTCCACTGAAAAGTATAGCAGGGAGCGGAGAAAAAGTCACCGAGGGCAAAATCATCAGTTGCATAAAATGAAAGGCAGATATGATAAATCCCGAAAGTGTTAGGGGTGAGGAGAACCTAAAGGCTTTTTTATTACCGAAAGCTTTCGGGACCTTCCAAATTAAGATTTTGTTTTGCAACGATTAGTTAAAAAATGCGCAAACGCCCTCATATCTCTTTTTGCGCTTGGCTATTCTCTTAAAGATCACGTCGGTGTGTCTTGAAAGAATTATCGAAATATCAATTAGTTAGTGATATATGTTATAGTGTTACTGCAATAATTTCCTTGACTTTTAAATGAACTTCTTCTAATATTTATTTAGTAAATATTTAGCTTTATAATATATAATGTATATTAATGTTATTATGAAACGGAAATGGATACTATTTCTCATAATTTTCTTATTCTTGATTCAAGGCATATTATATGCTAAAGAAACGGATTCTCCACGCTCTTCAAAAAAACATGCTCACAAAAAAATAATTTCTCAGAACAAGCAGTATCAGTTAGAGCAAGTAGCAGTCTTCAGGAATAAAAAGAATGCAGAACGCTTTGTCAGAAAATTAAGAAATGAAGGCAAAGAGGTCGTAGTCAGGAAAGGCGTCACAAAAGATAAAAAGACAATTTACAGGGTTTTTGCGGGAAAGAAAAAAGTTTTATCGGGAAACATTCCGTCTCAAACCTTTTTAACGGATGAGCCTGCTTCGGAAAAAACGGCAATCGAAGAAAAAATTGCCGATAATCCTAAAGTTGCTATCCCTCCTGGCGAAATTGTAAATGAGGCTGCCTCGCAAAAACCATTTATTGAAGAAAAACCCTCGCTAAAAAACGATATCTATTCCGAATATAAAGAGAAGCCGGTCGACGCATTGCCGGCAGCGCCGGCTAAGATTGAGCCGGAAACCGCGGTGGAAAAAATTCCCTTTGAAAGAAAACCGGTTGAAGCGGAAAAAACAGCTATACGGCAAAGTAATTCATCAAAAGACTCCGCAGTTCCGGGTGAAATAACACGGAAGAGCGACGTCATTCAGCCTTCGGCGGAACAGCCGCCTATCGGCTCTACGAAAGAAAGGTCGTCTTCGGATGCGGAGCTCTTCGGTAAAAAGGGCGGATATGTCCATCCCTTTTTATCCGTTACCGAATTTTATACGGACAATGTCTTTTACTCGAAAAACGACAAAAAAAGCGATTTTGCAACAGTCCTTTCGCCGGGGATATGGTTTACGGTACCCGGTATTTATGAAAAACTTCTGCTTGCCGATACATCAATATTGTCTCCCGGCGGCTTCAGCCTGAGCAGGTACAAACCGGAGACATTCAAACGCTATCAGACTTATTTATTTTACAATGCCGATATCGAGCTGTATTCAAGGGAAACCTCCGGCAATATCGTCAATCATAAACTTGAAGGACTTTTGCAGTACAACCTGAGGGGCGGGCTGACCTTTGAGCTGATTGACCAGTTCCTGTCTTCACATGACCTCAGGGGGACCGGCATATTCCAGGAATTAGATAAATTCAAGACGAACATGGCGGATCTTATTGTTACGTACAATGCCGGCGAAAGGTTTATGCTCAGGCTTGATTATACGAACTATTTTGTGGACTACACCGCGTTTCGTAACGGCTTCAGAGACCGTAACGACAACACCGTTTCCGCATATGTCTTTTATCGGTTCAGGCCGAAAACCTCTCTTTTCTATGAATATGAGTTTGTAGATGTGAGCTACAGCGACAACGTCCTGTCGGACAGCGCCGAACATCATAGTTTCCTCGGCATCCAATGGGATGTTACCGCAAAATCAAAAGGCAGCGTGAAAGCCGGCTACGGCCTTAAAGACTTCAGCAGATCCGGCATAAAAAACAGCAATGAGTTTATTCTTGAGGCGCAGGTGGACCACAAGTTCACGGCCAAGACGTCCCTGTTACTCAAGGCTTCAAGAAAAACCAACGAAACGAATGTATCAAACACCGATTACATGATATCGGACTTCATAGAAGCTCAATATATACAGAAGCTTACCGGAAAGATTACGGCCAATGCCGGACTTTCTTTCGGTCGCAATACTTATAATAGTGAGTTAACATACGGAGGCAGAACGAAGAAGCTGAAAGACGATTATATCACCGGGATGCTTGCCTTTCAGTATAAGTTCAAGGAGTGGCTCGAAATGGATACGGGATATCTGTTCGGCAGGAGGAATTCGAGTTTCCCTGAATTCGATTACACAAGCAACACGTTATTTTTGAGGATAACAGGCTCGTTATAACCCCGTTCTTTTGGCCGGAATTTCAACTGCGTTTTTCCGGTTTCTCCTTCGATTTGGCAATCCCTTATGATGTCACCGGGAATTGTCGGGATTGATTAATCGTGCTTTATTATCCTATTGTTTTTAATATATAATTATATAAGTATAAGAAAAACGACTTGCACTATGAAGAAACTATTATTCTTTTCTATTTTCTTCATCGCCTTTGTATTATGCGCTCTTGTGTTTGCGCAAGACTACGTCATAGGAGAAGGCGATGTTTTGAAGATCACCATTTATGACCATGATGACCTGACTACGACTGCGCGGGTAAGCGGCGACGGCGTCATCGTCTTTCCACTGATAGGGCAGATTCAGGTGAAAGGCCTTACTCTCGGGCAGATCTCTCAGAAGATAGCCGCGCTCCTGTCGGACGGTTATATAATGGGCCCTCAGGTGAATATTTTCATACAGGAGTTCAGAAGTAAGAAGGCTTTCATAATGGGGGAAGTAACCAAGCCCGGGCTTTATGTCCTTCCGGGACAGACCACTTTTCTGGCCCTTCTTTCCGAGGCAGGAGGTCTTACAAAGAATGCCGGTGACAATGCTATGATTAAAAGAAAGATCGGCCCTGCGGAGCAGAATGAAAACGTCATAAACATTGATCTCAAGCGGCTTATTGAAAAGGGCGATGCGTCTTTAGATACACCTATAATGGACGGCGACAGCATCTTTATAATCAAGGCAGGTGTTTTTTATGTGACCGGCGAGATCAAAAAACCGGATGCCTATAAATACGAAGAAGGCGCCACGGTCATAAAGGCCGTAACAATGGGCGGCGGATTTACCGATAAGGCGTCAAAAGGCAGGGTCAAGATTGTCAGAAAAGTCGGCGGGAAGGAAGAAGTGCTTGAAAAAGTCAAAATGGATGAGCCCGTTCTGCCCGATGACGTCATAGTCGTGCCGGAAAGTTTTTTCTGAATATATGCAAGAACAAGAAATACATTTACGGGATTATCTAAAGATCGTTTATAAAAGAAGGTACACGGTATATACCTTTTTTGCCATCGTCTTTGCAGTAGTATTGATCGGCACGCTCTCATCTTCACCTGTCTATAGGGCTTCAACAAAGGTATTGATAGAAAAAGTCGAGCCCGCCAACCTTTCAATGGCATACCCTTATTCCATGCCGTATGAACCCGAGTTTTATGAAACTCAATATCAGCTTATCAAGGGCATGTCTGTTGCACAGAAAGTAGTCAAGATGCTTTCGCTCGAAAATACATACGAAACATATTTTAAAGGCTCCATGAAAAACATGTCTCCCGAAGGAGGCAAAACAAAAGCCGATTTGCTGGCAGACATTATCAGCGGCGGCATCGTTGTCAGCCCCGTGAAAAACAGCAAGATTGTGAGTATCAGCTTTTTATCCGGAAACCCGGAATTCGCCGCACTGGTTGCAAATACGGTCGCAAAGGCTTACATGGAAGAGATCCTTGATATGAGGATGAGCGCCTCCAGGTATTCCATTGAGTGGATGACAAAAAAGGCGGAGGAAGAGAAGGCAAAACTGGAAAAATCGGAAAAAGACCTGCAGGAATATACGCGGGCAAACGATATCGTTACCCTTCAGGATAAGGTTACCATAACCCCGGAAAAGCTCACGGAGTTTAATTCACAGCTCATCAGGGCTGAAACTAAACGGAAAGAAATAGAGGGCCTGTACAATAAGGTTTCACGAATCGGTATCAAAGACGCCGAGACGATACATTCTATCGTATCCGACCCGAGCGTTCAGTCAATAAGGGGGCAGATACTTAAGGCGGAACAGGAACTTCAGGAGCTTTCCAAAAAGTTCGGCAGGAAGCACCCGGCGATGATAAAGGGTGAAGAAGACCTTAAGGCTCTTGAGCGGAAGAAGGAAGAGGAAATCAGAAGGGTCATAGCTTCTATCAGAAATGAATATGAACTTGCAAGGTCTCAGGAGAATTCGCTCAGGCAAACTCTTTCAAGCACCAAGGCCGAGGCGCTCAACCTCAACGAGAAGTTTGTGCAATACGGGACTTTATCGAGAGAAGTTGAGACAAACAAGCAGCTTTATGACGCCCTTATCAAGAAGATGAAAGAGCAGAGTGTGACGGAGCAGGTCCAGACCGTCAACATATGGGTTGTCGAGAAAGCTGCAAAAGAATCCACTCCCATAAAACCGCGGAAAGGACTAAACATATTGCTCGGTATTATTGTGGGACTATTCGGCGGCATCGGCTTGGCCTTTTTCTTTGAGTATCTCGACAATACTATCAAAGCTCAGGAAGACGTCGAAATGCGGCTTGGCGTCCCGGTTTTAGGCACAGTGCCTTTGGTGGAATCCAAAGATGAAAACATTGAAGAGATCATCCTGAAAGAGCCGCAGTCCGTCTTTGCGGAAAGCTACAAGACCATACGGACTGCTATTTTACTCTCGTCCGCTTCAAGACCCCCGAAGAACATCCTTGTGACCAGCATGGGCCCAGGGGAGGGCAAGACTGCAACCTCCGTCAACCTTTCAATAACCATTGCCCGGTCCGGATATTCCGTGCTTCTTATAGACAGCGACTTAAGGAAACCGCGTATTCATAAAATCTTCCGCCTGAATAATCTGAGCGGGTTAAGCACATACCTGGCCGGCGCCACTCCCGACATCGATACGATTTTTAAAAACCCTATCACAAACCTCACTGTAATACCTTCGGGACCCTTACCGCCGAATCCCTCCGAACTCCTCGGATCTAACAAGATGAACGGATTGCTGGGTATCCTGAATGAACGATTTGATCTTGTCATATGGGACTCGCCTCCCCTCATGTCCGTTACCGACGGCCTTATTCTAAGCAAGATCGTCGACGGGACGATAATCGTGGCAAGGTCCGGAAAGACGACTTATGAAATTGTCAACAGGGGGCTGAAATTACTGGAGGGCAGGCGGGAGAACGATAACAAGACTCATATCCTCGGACTGGTAATCAATGCCTTTGACGTGAAGAATGCCGATCAGTATTATTACAAATATTACAATTATTATCCCGCTGAAAAGGAAGTTCCGAAAAAATCATAAGCATGTGTGACCCTATATTGAAGAGTGAAATTAAATTTACATAAATCAGAAAATCTCCCCTTACCCCTCTTTGCCAAAGAGGGGTATAAATCCTCCCTTTAGTAAAGGGAGGTTGGGAGGGATTTTATAAATAATGTTGTCATTATTATGAGACTGTTAATAATAAAATCTCCTCCAAACACTCTTAGCCGAAAAAGGCGGCAGAGGAAGACCCGCAGAAATGCTGTATGAACCCCCGAGCTTAAAAAGTTTCCGGAAATGACGAAAGCCGTCTTCGGTCTCTTCATCTTTATCCTCTTATTTTCTCCCCTTGCTTTCGGGACCGTTGAGAGTTGGTCGTTTACCGTAATGGAGACTTGCACAGTCTTTGCATTCCTGCTGATCCTGATCGGCGCTGCAAGGCAAAAACAAGGTTTTCTTTATGAAACACCGGGAGTCCTGCCGCTCCTGTTTTTTCTGATCTATATCCTTCTGCAGCTTGTTCCCCTGCCGCAGGAGATTGCAAGAAAAGTGTCGCCTGAGACCTATCGACTCTATAAAGAGACAGTCCTTGTCGTTCAACCGGAAGCGTGGATGTCTCTTTCCATAAACAAAAAAGCGACCCTGATGGAATTTTTCAGGATCGCATCCTATATTATATTTTATGTTCTTACCGTTCAGCTCTTCACAAAAAAGGAGGCGCTGAAAAAAACGGTTGCCGTCGTCATTATTTTTGCCTCTGTGCTGTCTTTCTTTGCAATACTGCAGCATTTTATCCCGAATAATAAAATCTACTGGGCCCGGGAATTGACAAAGGGAGGTTCCATGTTCGGACCTTATGTGAACCGGAATCATTATGCCGGTCTTATGGAGATGCTCTTCCCTTTGATCCTCGGACTTTTTCTTTTCTATAAACCGCAGGTTTTCCGCAGATCATTCCGTGAGAAAGTTTCTGCTCTCTTCAACAGGCAGGCGACCAATATTTATATGCTGCTTGGTTTTTCCGCCGTGCTGACCGCTACCTCCGTCTTCCTGACCCTCTCGCGGAGCGGTATAGTCAGCCTCTGTTTGTCGATGGTTTTTTTCGGACTGATGTTCCTCTCTAAAGGGGACGACAAAAAGAGGGCGGTCATCATTATTGTTATCGGTATTCTAATAGTCCTCTCTGTCGGATGGTTCGGATGGAGCCCTATATTTGAACGGTTCGGGACATTGAAAAATGCCCAGGGCGATATTTCGGAAATGAGACTTCAGGTATGGAAGGACGGCCTGAATATTATAGGCGACTTTCCGCTGACAGGAACGGGTTTCGGCACTTTCATAAACATCTATCCGAAATACAGGACCATCCCCGGTGATGCGATTGCAAGCCATTCCCATAATGACTATATTGAATTTCTTTCAGACGGAGGTGCCGTAGCCTGTCTTATCGTTCTATGGTTCATACTTGCCTTTGCCTATAAGATATTCTCAGCCTTTCGCAAAAGACGGGAAGTCTATTCAATTTATCTGTTTATAGCTTCCGTTACCGGCATACTCGCTCTTTCCATGCACAGTCTTACCGACTTCAACCTGCATATAGGCGCAAACGGCCTTTATCTCTTCTTCCTCCTGGGACTGTCCGTTTCAGCGGCCAACACGCGGATGAGGGAGGGTCTGAACGATACCTACCTGCAAAAGAAAAAACTGCCGGCAAAGGTCCTAACTGCATTTATCGGCATTCTGCTGGCGGCGGTTCTTATTTTTAACGCCGGAGTCCTTGCAAGCGGTTTATTCTTTATGAAGATCAGGGATGTAAAACTGCGGGACGATACAACCAAACAGGACCTGAACAATATGAAACATGCCGCATATATGGCGGCCCTGTGTGATCCCCTTGAGGCGAAATATCATTATGGAGTCGCAAATATAGAGCGGCTTCTATCGAATGATCAGGCCGCCCTGCATCATTACACCAGGGCTGTTGAACTGAATCCGACAGGCGGAGAATACCTGCAGAGACTCGGCCTTATCCTGTCCGAACTTAAACCTGATGAAGCCGGCGAAGAATTGCTGCGAGCAGGCATTATCTATGAAGTCCGTAATACTGCAAGGTACAAGAGATACGCTTTATGGCTGTTTTCCATGGAGAGAAGGGATGACGGCATACGAATTATCAGGCAGGCGATATCTTTAGAGCCGGAAAAAACAAGAGAATATATAACTCTTATGATACTCAATAATCTCGGTGATGGAGAGATATCAGGCGCGCTTCCTGACAGAGTAGGGCCGCATCAGCTTTTTGCAGACTATCTTTACCGAACAGGGAATGAAAGGATGGCGGAAGAATCGTATCTCAACTCCCTGAAGTATCTGAGAAATGAGGGACTTGTCTCGCCGTCGTATTTTTATCAGGTTTGCAACTATTACCTAAAAAAAGGCGGGAACGAAGAGGCGTTGCAGATCATGAGAAAGGCGATTGAAATGCTGCCCGGGGATGCAGGAGTCAGGATCCGCACCGCTGAGATATATGAAAAACTCGGTAAAAATGACAAGGCAGAGGAGGAATACGGAAAGGCCTTAAGCATCGCTCCTGCAAATCAGGAGGCCAAAACAAGATTAGATAAACTGTTGATTAAAAATACTCGATGAAAACCCCTATTAGCTCAAAAACTGCGGATGTCTAAAATAAATTTATTTAACTCGATGATTTTATTTAAACAGATAGTTCATGGTAATTGCATGAAAATATTTTGGTAACACATCTATATAAGTACACTATGGTATCGAAAAATAAATTTATTTTAGACATCCGCAGTTTCTATGACAGTTTAATTATATCTTTCGGGTTAAGATTCTCCCTTCGGCAAAGCGGGGTTAGGTCTACGACTCGTAGAGGGGGATTTTAAGAAATAGTCGGAATGATATATAATTAACCCATCGGTTGCATAAAATGACAAATTAAGATCTTGTTTTGCAACGTTTAGGATAACAAATGAGAATAATAAGAAATAAAAAGGAATTAGCGGGTTTTTTGCGGGTCCTAAAGGAACGCGCATCAGGCGTTAGTCCCGAGATTGAACAGCGGGTAGACGCCATTCTTGGGGATGTGAAGATCAATGGCGACGGCGCGGTCCTGAAATATACGAAAGCTTTTGACCGTCTCAATACGAAACGATTACGGATCCTGCCAAAAGAAATATCGAAATATGCGGCAACGGCGGATAAAGAGGTTTTAAAAGCCCTGAAGATTGCCGCAAAACGGATCAAGGCATTCCATGAAAAACAGAAAGAAAAGTCCTGGTCTTTCTACGAAAACGGCGCTTTACTCGGCCAGGTAATAAGGCCGATTGAGCGGGTCGGCGTGTATGTTCCCGGAGGCAAGGCTTCATATCCATCGACCGTATTAATGAATGTCATCCCTGCACAGGTCGCGGGCGTAAAGGAGATAGCGGTCTGTGTTCCTGCGCCGGGGGGTGAAATTAATGCAAATGTTATGGCTGCAATCAGTTTGCTCGGCATAAAAGAGGTGTACAGGATCGGCGGCGCGCAGGCCATTGCCGCAATGGCTTATGGAACAAAGACCGTCAGGAAGGTCGATAAGATTGTCGGTCCCGGCAACATCTATGTAGCAACCGCAAAGAAGAAGGTCTTCGGCTTTGTCGACATCGATATGATTGCAGGGCCGAGCGAGATACTGATTATTGCCGATAATTCGGCGAACCCCGTTTTTGCAGCCGCGGATTTGCTGAGTCAGGCGGAACACGATGAACTGGCGTCTTCCGTTTTGATCACTGATTCAAAAATACTTGCAGATGCCGTTGAAAAAGAACTTCAGAGCCGGCTCGATATGCTAAAAAGAAAAGAGATTGCCTTGAAATCCATCGAAAACTACGGAGCCATTATTATAACAAAAGATATAAAGACCGCCGTCCGGATATCCAATGATATTGCGCCCGAGCACCTTGAGGTTATGACGAAAAATCCTGATAAGTTACTGCCGATAATTAAGAATGCCGGCGCCATATTTCTCGGAGAATGGACGCCTGAGGCGTTAGGTGATTATGCGGCAGGCCCTAACCATACCCTTCCGACCGGCAGTACCGCACGCTTTTCATCTCCGCTCGGCGTTTATGATTTTATCAAACGTTCAAGCCTTCTGAGTTTTACCGAAAAGGGATTCAGGAGACTTGCAAAGACGGTCAGGACTATTGCAGATGCCGAAGGCCTAGAGGCCCACGGTAATACTATCAGGGTCAGAGAAAAAATTAAAATGCAGGGGGTTTGATGATATTCGGCTGATGAAAGGGCCGCTGAAGTAGAAAATTAAATTTGTTTTATCTTTGCAATGATTCCCGTTGTTGAAATGCCTTTAATGTATGGGAGGCTCAGTGTCTCTTTTGCAATATCGGAGCCGACTATATCTTCTTTTTTCCAGTCCCCGCCTTTTACGAGGACATCGGGCCGAATCAGCCTGATCAACTCATAGGGGGTCTCTTCATCGAAGAGGACGACATGGTCTACCATTTCAAGAGACGCCAATACCTCGGCCCTATGGTCTTGGGGATTTACGGGCCTGCCGGGTTTTATGGCGGATACGGACCTGTCGGAGTTAAGTCCTACAATAAGGATGTCGCCAAGGGTCTTTGCCTCTTTCAGATACCGGATGTGGCCGATGTGGATAATGTCAAAGCAGCCGTTTGTGAAGACGATCTTGCCGCCGTTATTTTTTATTTTTTCAACGGCATTAGTTAAATTTCTCCGATCGAGAATCTTACGGCTGATGACCATTAATGAGTTTACCCCTTGCAAGTTTCAACATTTCTTTTTCACCTTTATAATAGACCTTATTTATTGCCTCATCAATAGGGAACCAGGATGCGCTGTCTGCTTCCCGGTCATGGTCGGCAAAATCTCCGTTTTCATATTCCATAAGATAAAAGTATACGGTCTTCTTGCATTTTGCATTTTCGCTCTTTAAATAGAACCAGTATGTGATTTCGCCGAGTTTTTCAATGATCCTGCCTTGCAGGCCGGTCTCTTCCGAGACTTCTCTGATTGCGGTATTTTCAGGCGCCTCCCCTTTATTGATAGCGCCTTTTGGAAGACACCAGGCGCCTCCGCTTTTTATTCCTATAAGGGCCACGTCGACATTGTCGTCATGCCGGTTGAAGATGACCCCGCCTGAAGACGTCAGAGATTTTAACGTCGCGGGTTTCATTGCGGGAATTGTTTACCGGTGATCAATCTTAAAATATCATTATAGATCACAACGACCATGAGAGTAAGCAGGATTGCGAGGCCGACCTTCTGACTGACGGAGATGAATTTCTCGCTGAGGGGTTTTTTTCTTACGGCCTCGAGGCCTATAAACAGAATATGCCCGCCGTCAAGTATCGGAATAGGGAAAAGGTTGACTATACCGAGATTGATGTTGATAATTGCCATGAAGATGAAAAAATTCAAGGCGCCCCTTGACGCCTGTTCGCCCGCCATTTGTACGATCATAATTGGGCCGCCTACCGTGTCCATGGGGATAACTCTCTGTACAAGCTTTATTACGGACACAACCGTTAATTCCGAGATCTCGACGGTCCTTACAACGCTGTCCCTGAAGGCGTCTGCAACGGACTCTGTTTTAACAATCGTGTTGCCGGATGGCTGTATGCCTATCAGTCCGGCCTCTTTTTCTTCACCGAAGAGATTCTTGATTTTCTTTTTCTCCGGAGTTACGGACATCTGAAGCGTATTATCGCCCCTAATGATCTTGAGATTAAGAGGTTTGCCCGGGCTGTTGCGGATTATATCCGTCATCTCATCCCATTGGGTCAAAGCTTTGCCGTCTATTTCTATTATCCTGTCACCCTTGATAAGCCCCGCATTTTCCGCCGGCGTGTCCGGCATTACGGCCCCGATCTCCGGCAGCAAGACCGGCAGACCGTTAAGAAAGCTGAAGAAAAAGATAATCGTTGCAAATACTATATTGAAAAACGGACCCGCAAAGATGATGGCAAACCGTTTCCAGAGAGACTGAAAATTAAATGCAAAAGGTTTCTCTTCCTCCGTCAGTTCATTCTCCGTCGTTTCACCGAGCATTTTCACATATCCGCCGAAAGGTATGGCTGAAATAAGGTATTCGGTGTCTCCATACTGTTTCCCGATGATTTTCGGTCCGAAACCGAGCGAGAATTTCTGGACCCTGACCTTCAGCAGTTTTGCAAATAGAAAATGTCCGAGTTCGTGGATAAAAATAGTAACGCCCAAAAGTAATATTGCAGATAAAATGCTCATCCTTTAATAAATTCCTCCGCTTTTTTTCTTGCCCATCTGTCGGCCTCGAGCACTACCTCGAGGTCCGTATCAGGCATTACAGAATGGTTGTCCATCGTCTTCTTAATTATAACAGGTATTTCACTGAACCTGATTGAACCTTTGAGAAATGCATGCACCGCGACCTCGTTTGCGGCATTCAGAACGGCAGGCATCGTGCCTTCAGCCTCAAGAGCATAATATGCGTAAGAGAGACATGGAAATCTCCCCGTGTCCGGTTTCTGAAACGTGAGGGTCCCGATCTCATGCAATGAGAGGTCATTAAGGACATTATTCAGCCTTTGCGGATATGTCAGGGCATATGCTATAGGGCCTTTCATATCAGGGACTGAAAGCTGCGCAAGGAGGCTCCGGTCGTTAAACTCCACCATAGAATGGACGATGCTCTGCGGGTGGATGAGGACGTCGATGTTTTTGGGAGAGAGATTAAACAGGCGCCGGGCCTCTATGACCTCGAGGCCTTTATTCATAAGAGTTGCCGAGTCAATCGATATTTTCCTGCCCATGTTCCAGTTCGGATGACGTAGCGCATCAGCCGGCGTGATTTTGTCCGGATTCTTTATGTTCTTTCCTGCAAAGGGTCCGCCCGAGGCCGTAAGGATTATTCTCCTTATTGCCGATTTTCTGTGACCTTGCATACATTGAAATATTGCGCTGTGTTCACTGTCAACCGGAAGGATCTTTACACCGTGTTTTTTCGCTTCCCTTAAAACAATCCTGCCTGCCATAACCAATGTTTCTTTGTTTGCAAGACCGATTGTTTTTCCCGCCTGAATAGCCGATAATGTAGGGATCAGTCCTGCGGAACCGACAATTGCAGAGAGGACGAAGTCGGACATTCCATACGCCGCGACTTCCGCAACGCCTTTCTGCCCGGACACTATCTCAAGGGAAGCAAACTCTTTCTTTAATCTCTTTTTTAATTCTTTTGCAGCCGCTATATCTGCAACAGCCACAACATCCGGTCCAAAGGCCCGTATCTGCTTTTCGAGAAGGGCGATATTCTTTCCCGCAGTCAGGCCAACTACCCTGAATTTGTCTCTGTTGGACGAGATGATTTCAAGGGCGCTCCTCCCGATTGAGCCCGTCGATCCGAGGATAACTATCCGTTTCATATTTTTATTATGGCAAGAAGCCAGTAGAGCGCCGGGCCTGCAAAGAGAGAGCCGTCTATTTTATCCAGCATGCCTCCGTGTCCGGGGATTATAATACTTGAATCCTTTACGCCTGCATCGCGTTTGAACATGGATTCTATCAGGTCGCCTATAACTGCAACCGCCCCGATTATTATGCCGGTTGATAATGCCTGCAACAGGCTCAAGGCCGGTATAATAGAGGCCTTCATAATCAGGGCGCCGATCATCCCTCCGAGGAGCGAGCCAAAGGCGCCTGCGACGGTTTTGTTGGGACTGACTTCCTTGTAGAGCCTGCTCTTCCCGAAGCCCTTGCCGATATAATATGCCATAGAATCCGAGGCCCATACCGTCGTATAAAGAAAGATTATCCATTCGGGGCCGAATGTTCTCGCCTGACCCTGAAACAAGACCAGACCCGGCACATACAGGATGCCTGTTAACGGCGCTGCAAGATTGTGCAATGCATATAAAGGGGTCCTTATAACCAGAAGTCTGATAATCATTACCATCATGACTGAGCCGAATAAAACGGTCATGAGAAGGTCCTTTGCGTAAAACGACGAGCCTAAAATTGCGATTCCCGAAAGAAGGCCGGCATATTTCAACAGACCTGATACGCGGTACATGGAATAGAATTCCCATTGGGCTATGAAGGATACAACCGCCATGAGACAGAAAAAATATCCTGCCGGGAGGCGCATTATATAAAGATACAGGAGAGGGATGACGATAGCCGCAACGGCAAGTCTTTTAAAATGCATTGCGCCTCGCCGGGACGGCGCCGAACCTGCGGTCTCTCCGCTGATAGTCCTGAATGGCAAGCAGGAATTCGTCTTTATTAAAATCAGGCCAGAGCGTGTCGGTAAAATAGAACTCCGAATAGGCGGCCTGCCATAGAAGGAAATTACTGATACGCATCTCTCCGCTTGTCCTTATGATGAGATCCGGAGGAGGATTGCCTGCCGTGTCAAGATAGGACTCAAAAACCTCTTCCGTAAGGTCGTCAGGTTTTATTCCGGAAACCATGACCTTTCTTATCGCCCTCATGATCTCATTCCTGCCGCTGTAGCTGAGGGCGGTAGTCAGGACCATGCCTTTGTTTGAAGAAGTTTTTTCTTCCGCATCTTTCAGAATGGCCTGTATGTGCTCGGGAAGCCTTGGGATATCTCCGATGGATTTAAATACGACGCCGTTCTTCATCAGCTTTTCAAGTTCCTTTTTCAGGTATAACTCAAGAAGCTTCATCAATGTAGTTACTTCGGTAGAGGGTCTCCGCCAGTTTTCAGTAGAGAAAGCATAAATAGTCAAAGCCCTGAGACCGAGTTCGGTTGCAACCTCGATAATTTCCTTTGACCTTTCTACTCCCCGTCTGTGGCCTTCTATCCTCGGAAGACCGCGCAGTTCGGCCCATCTGCCGTTTCCATCCATAATAATGCCCACATGTTTTGGTATGCGACCGTTTAATAACATCCGACTGACCTACATCCTTTTTAATGAATATATGTAGAGTTCCGTCTTTACCGGATTTTCGCCCTTCATGATACTGCCCGGTCTGATGCCGAATAAAGGTCCTGAAACAATAATGACCGTATCACCGGCAGCTTCATAATCAAAAACAGGACCTGTTATATTGTCTATAAGTACGTTTTCCTCCATGGAAAGGCCGTTCCACCGGAGGCTTTTTATACGGGAACTGCTGAAACCAAGACCTTTTACCATCTTCAGCAAAGGGTTCCTTTCGACCGACAGGACCCGATTGTCCTTAAGGAACAGTCTGTCTTTAATCGCCCATTCTCCCCTGTCAGTGACTGTCGAAGGAGACGACTTGCTGAAGGTTGTGAGAAACCCTCCGTTTTTAGTTTTGCTTTTCCATATCCTTGCATCTTTGCCGTCATAGACATTCAGGTATCCGTCTCCATCATATGCAACAATCAGTCTGCCATTCCGGGGGTCGTCAAGGTAAACAAAGTCGTAGATATTCACCCCTTTCGGCAGTTTTATTGCCGCCCCCTTTTTGTATGCTCCATCCCATGAAATTGTAAAAACCGCTCCGTCAAAACCTTCGGCTCGGGAATATGCCTGTCCGATCAATCCCTTGTCCAGTTTACGCAGAAACCCCTTGTCCTGATATAGGAGAACGAATTCGGAATCTTTTAACTCATAAATATAAGAGGCAACCTCGTCCCCTTTCATCGACGTTATGATTATCTCATCTCTGCCGTTTTTGTTCATGTCAAGAGTTTCAAGCCAAAGGTGTTCGTCAAGCCTGGAGCCCTTTATACCGAGTCCGCCCAGTGCAGGCTGAAGGTCGGCGCCCAGATTATAGAAAAGGACATCTTTGCCGGCGCTTAAGGCGATCTCCTTTTTGCCGTCACCGTCAATATCACCGGTTACCATGAGTTTTGCGTCAAGGGGAAGATCGAGTTGAAGCGAGGCTTCCTTCTTTTTAATCTTGAAGAACTCCTCGCCGAATCTGAGTTCTTTGGCAAGGTCGGCGTTGACATTCGTTTCTATCTCTGAAAATTGTATGCCGTCGGAGACATAGTAAAGCCGCTGAATTAAAGCGTTTCCGGCCGGTCCCTGTTTTGAGAACAGATGCAGCGCAACATCCGCTTTCAGCCGTCTTGCTTCTTCTAAAACTTTAGACGGATCATCAGCTTCAAGATTCGTATCTATGATATTGAAGCGCTCCGTTTCTTTAAGTTTTCTGTAATAGGAGTTGGAAAGCTGCCAGTCCATGTCCTTTGACTGACAGAAGAGCAGGTTGACCTTTACCTCGGATATCCTTATTTTATCGCCTTCTTTTGCAATGCCCCGGATAATGCTGCCGGAGGCTGAATCATTGCCGGTTTCCTTTATCTCGACCTGCCCGATCAGCGACTCCAGATTCCCCAGCGGCTGTTTTGTGACGGGGTGTTTAAACGGGGCCTCTTCTCTAAGTATGTTGAACCTCATTCCGGGTTTGACGGAATCCTTTGCGCCGATATTCACGGTGACTTTTTTGTCTTCAACCGTTATTATCCTGCCGTTCAGTGGTTTAAAGAGGGCCGCCGTGTTATCCCGCATTTTGTCGAGGGGGTTGTCCGCGGCATAAACATTTACGCAGAGAACAAAGAGTAAAGAACAAAGAACGAAAAGCAAAGAGTATATGGAATCCCATGCCCCGCTTTTTCCGCTCCGCTCCGCAAATTTTACATCTTTCATTTTATATTTTGCATTTTGCATTGTTTCGTTTTATTACCTCCCGACTGCAAGTCTTTCAATCAAAGGATATGGAAGAAGTTCCTTTCTCATCTTATCCTGGACCGTCTTTATATCATAAGGGATTCTGATAATTTCTACCCGCTCATAATCTATGACTGCAAAGGACGCCCTCGGATCACCGTCTCTGGGTTGTCCGACGCTTCCGGCATTGATAATATATCTGCCGCCTTCCCTGATTTGCGCCCCGTCTTTATAAGTGACAAGCTCTCCCGAAGCGACCCTCTCTATGATAAAGGGTTGATGGCTGTGTCCGAGAAAACAGAATCTTGTATCAAAACCGTAAAAAGTCAGCTCGGCGTCCCGATGCGATAACAGATAATGCCATTCCTCCGGTCTTTGGGGCGTTGCATGCACGAAGAACGCATCCTGATTTTTGTCTTCACTTATGAGAGGGAAGGACCTTACAATTTCTTTATTTTTCTCTTCGGTCACTTCCGACGTCCATTCAATGGCACGACGCGCATATTCGTTAAAACAGGATATATTGGACAGTCCGATAACGCCCCAGTCATGATTTCCCGCAATAAGGGTCTTGCAGCATCCTGAAAGTATTTCTATGCACTCGTTGGGGCTCGGGCCATATCCTACTGCGTCGCCGATGAATGCGACATCCTGAATTCCCCTGTGTTCTATATCACTCAAAACGGTTTCGAGCGCATCAAGGTTTGAATGGACGTCGGAGATGACGGCGTACTTCATCAAACCTTGCCGGCTTCTTTAGCCAGTTTATCAAGAACTCCGTTCAGAAAAGAAGCGGCTTCGGCAGAGGAGTACTTTTTTGCTATCTCTAAGGCCTCATTGATCGTCACGGCATAGGGGATATCCTTCCTGTGAAGAATCTCATAAGCTGCAAATCTCAGGATATTTCTGTCAACTGCAGCCATCCTTTTTAAAAACCAGTTTTCAGTTGCCTTTTCGATTATACTGTCTATCTCATCCAGACTTTCCAGCGTGCCTTTTACCAGTTTCTCTGTGAATTCCTTGATATCCCTCGATTCTTTTTTACCCGACCAGAATTCTTCGAGGTCTTTTCTCTCAAGCTCCCTTTTGGTAAAATCAATCTGGAACAGCAACTGGAGCGCATATTCACGGGCCTTGCGACGCTTCATCTCACAGATTTTTCAGGAGCCGGGCCATTTCGATGGCCGTCAGCGCGGCGTCCCAGCCTTTATTGCCGCTTTTTGTGCCTGCCCTTTCAACGGCCTGCTCGATAGTATCGCATGTTAAAACGCCGAAGGCTACGGGGACCCCGGTTTCCATGGAAACCGTGGCGATGCCTTTCGACACCTCTGCGGAAATATAGTCAAAATGGGGTGTTGCTCCACGTATTACGGTCCCGAGACATATTACGGCATTATATGTCTCCTTTGCAGCCATCTTCTTAGCGATCAGAGGTATCTCGAAAGAACCCGGAACTTTGACAATATCTATATCTTCTTCCTTTACCCCGTGCCGTACAAGGGCGTCCTTTGCCCCGTCAAGCAGTTTGCCGGTTATAAACTCATTAAACCTGCTGATGACTATACAGAACTTTAAACCTTTTGCCTGAAGGTCGCCTTCAATAATCTTCATAAATTCCTCCCTGTAAAATAGGTTTTAAGGATTAGGGAATTTAAGGGTCCAGATGAGGAAGCATCCTGCTTGGACCCGTTGCCCCTTGGCCCCTTGAATCCTTTTATTTACACATTTTCCAGCATATGACCGAGTTTCTTCTTTTTTGTCTTTAGATAGACAATGTTTTTTTCGTTGGGATTTGTCTCTATAGCAATCCTTTCGACAACCTTCAGACCATAACCTTCCAAACCGATGATCTTCTTGGGGTTGTTGGTCATGAGTTTCATCTTCCTTACGCCGAGATCGACGAGTATCTGCGCGCCGATACCGTAATCCCTCAGGTCGGGCTTGAACCCGAGCTTGATATTCGCTTCAACGGTGTCAAGCCCTTTATCCTGTAATTCATAGGCTTTCAATTTATTTAACAGGCCGATACCGCGGCCTTCCTGTTTCATATAGAGGATAACGCCTTTACCCTCTTTTTTAATCCTTTCCATAGCCTTATGGAGCTGATCGCCGCAATCGCAGCGTTTTGAGCCGAAAACATCTCCCGTAAAACACTGTGAGTGTACCCTCACAAACACTTCATCCGACGGTTTTATATCTCCCTTAACAAGGGCTATATGGACATTGTCATCCATTATATTTCCGTACGCAATAGCGGTAAATTCTCCGCCGTATATGGTTGGCATTTTCACCGAAGCAAGTCTCCTGACGAACAATTCCGTCCTCATCCTGTATTTGATGAGGTCCTTTATGGTGACTATTTTCAGACCATGTTTTTTTGCAAATTCAATTAGCTCGGGCACCCTTGCCATGGTGCCATCCTCGCTCATTATTTCACAGATAACACCCGCCGGATAGAGCCGCGCCATTTTTGCCAGATCAACGGAGCCTTCCGTCTGTCCGGCCCTCTGAAGCACCCCGCCCCGTCTTGCCCTTAACGGGAAGATATGTCCCGGCCTTGCAAGGTCCTCCGAAGTTGTTTTGGGGTCAATCGCCGTCAGTATGGTCCTTGCCCTGTCGGCGGCAGATATGCCTGTTGTAACACCTTTTTTTGCCTCGATGGACACGGTAAATGCGGTCCCGAACGCCGAAGTATTATCATCGGTCATCATGGGAAGCTTCAGTTCCTCGAGCCGTTCAGGCGTGAGCGAAAGGCATATAAGCCCGCGTCCGTATTTTGCCATAAAATTAATCGCCTCAGGTGTGACCTTTTCCGCGGCCATGCAGAGGTCGCCCTCGTTTTCCCTGTCTTCATCATCGACAAGGATGACCATCCTGCCACGTTCTATATCCTCAAGCGCTTCGTCGATAGTATTGACTTTATATTTTTCCATAATTCCGCAGCTCCCTTAATATATTTATATGAATTTGACAATGACAACATCGCAAAAAGTCCTTTTTATGGCTGTCATTCCCGAAGTCCTTAATCGGGAATCCATTCTTTTCAAGAAGTTGCGCGCACATGGATTCCCGCCTTCGCCAACAGTAGGTGCATTAAGCACGGGAATGACGACTTTTTACGAGTTCATCAACAATTACCCGGTTATAAATTACAATTTATTCTTAAATATATCCGCCTTTCATCAGGCTGTCCATGAACCGGGCATCTTTATTGTTTTTATCCTCTTCTCTGTTCATAAACCTGGCAACATACTTGCCCAAAATATCCGTCTCCAGATTCACGGTATCTCCGGGGCCTTTAAACCCCAATGTAGTCAGCCTGGCGGTATGGGGGATTATTATAAGCGTAAAGCCGTCTTTTAGTATATCAACAACGGTAAGGCTTATTCCATCTACGGCAACGGAACCTTTTTTGACGAGAAAATGAAGGACGTCGGGCGGGGCCTCGATCTCAAATTTCAGCATGTCACCCGAGGTTTCTCTTGAGCGGATTTTCCCTGCGGAATCGACATGACCTGTAACAAAATGGCCGCCCATCTTTGAATCAGGGGTAAGAGAGGATTCAAGGTTGATACGGTCGCCGGGCTTGAGCCTGCCGAGGTTTGTGGCGCTCAGGGTCTCATCGGAAAGATCAAAGGATATACCGTTATTATTTATTGCAATAACGGTAAGACAAACCCCGTTGATAGCGATGCTGTCTCCAGTCGCCGCCGCAGTTGCTATCCTGTCCGCTTTCAGGGTAAGGACAGCGCCGCCGCTCCGTCTTTTCAGGGAGGTTAACTCCCCCATTTCAAGTATCAGGCCGGTGAACACGTTACTCCTCTAAATCTATTGTAAAATTAAGTTCTTTTTGATATATGCCGAAGAGGTCGACTGTTTCGGACCACGAGGTTTTAACGAGCACTCTGTTGTCCGTTACAACAACCGAAAGATCATCTTCTTGGAGCGGCAGCTTCAATTCCTGCGCCTTCTCAAAAAGCATTGTTTTTGTGCGCTTCACATCTCCAAGGCCGACCCTTGTGATTTCCTTTGCGTCGGATTTAAAGACGGAATATCTGTAATAAGGGGTCCCGAACTGTATGCCCGCATAAACGCATAAGGCAAGAACGGCAAGAATCAGAACAGCCTTGATAAATCCCTTTTCATTTCTTAATTCATTCATCGTATTAACCTCCCTATTCTGTCAAATCTTACCTTGTCAACTCTCAGGAGCGGATAGCTCGTGTCCTTTGAGAAATAAACGATCAAGGCCTTCCCCTTGACGTCTTTTATATCTACAAAGCCCCATTCGCGGCTGTCCCGGCTGTTGTCGCGGTTGTCCCCCATACAAAAAAATTTGTCTTTGGGAATTTCAATCGGTCCAAAATTGTCCCTGTTCGGCAAGACTAAGTTGTCAGTGTGCCTCATAAACGGTTCGTTTGCAGGAACGCCATTAACATATATGATTTTATCTCTTGCCTCGATTTTATCTCCCTCGACGGCAACGACCCTTTTGATGAAATCCTTTGACGGGTCAACCGGAAATTTAAAGACGATGACGTCGCCCTTATGGGGCCTTCTCAGACCCGGCATTCTGAAGAGATTTATATTGGTAAAAGGGAGGTCGATAGGCGAGCCGAGCAGAAATTTGTTTACCAGTATATAGTCTCCTACAAGCAAGGTCGGGATCATGGACCCGGACGGTATGGTGAACGCCTGTATTACAAAAGCCCTTATAATAAGGGCAAGGACCAAGGCCGTCAAGACGGCCTTTATATACTCCCATAATAACTTCTTTTTATCTTCCACTAAAATTCCTCCTTAAAGAACATCCATTATTTTATTAACATGTATTACTCATTAAACACAAGCCCTGCCGAACCGATAAGCCCTGCATCACCCGTCAGGGTTGAGGGTGTTATCTTCACCCTGTCGAAAAGGTCTTTGAAAGCCCTTCTCGACGTCTCTTTGATCGCTTCTTTCACATAAATGTCCCAGGCCCCTGCGAGGCCGCCGGTAAGAATCACGGCCTCGGGGCTCATAATATTTATTATGTTTGCGATACCTACCCCGAGATAACGTCCCGCGGTTTTCAGGATTTCTCTTGACGGCATATCTCCATCCAGCGCCGCGCGGGAAATATCTTCCGACGTCAGTTTATAAAAGTTTCCGCCGCAATAACCCTTTAAAAGGCTCTCTCCGCCTTTTTCAAGAAAGGAGACCGCCTTTGAGAGAATGGCCCTTGCAGATGCATAGGATTCAAGACAGCCATTGTTCCCGCATGGACATTTTTCGCCGTCTGCGTCGATACTCATATGACCGATCTCTGCGGATACGCCAAGAAGCTTTCCATCACAGACGACGCCGCCGCCAATGCCCGTGCCCAGGGTAAAGAGCACGAAGTTTGACAGGCCTTTCCCTGCACCGGCTATCAGTTCTCCGAAAGCCGCGGCATTCGCATCGTTCTCGATACGCACGGGAACGTTGAACCTCTGATGAATCCCGGTGATAAAATCAATATGCTCGACGCCCGGCAGGTTAGGGGAAATCAGCACGCGACTTCTTTTCCTGTCTATCAACCCTGCTACTCCAAGGCCGACGCCAAGCACTTCGTCGGAAAAAAGATTTTCTATGAGCCTGAAGACCGAGGGGAGAAGGTCTTTGGATGTGGGCTCCTTAATCTTTCTGATGATCGTCCCTTCCCGGGAAACAAGGGCGCACCTCAGGTTTGTACCGCCAAGGTCAATCCCTATTGCATATTTCTTCTTCATTTTCTTCCCTGTAAACCTCTATTGCAATCTCCGGACACATACGGGCACACATGCAGCAGCCTGTGCATTTCTCCAAATATACGGGTGATGCGGGAAAGACCCCCTTTTTGTTGAAGCTCTCCTCTACAACAATAACACCGAGCGGGCATGTGTCAACGCAGTAGCCGCACCCTTTGCATAGTTCCCTGTTTATAAAAATCATGCCTTTCATGTAAAAAGACCTTTATGCTTTTCAGTTATTCCGGCTTGGTTTGCCTGCTCAGGCGATTTGTTTTCCACGGCGAATCCGCCCGGATGCGGACCGGGGCGTGAATCTTTCTTGAGTCTCCCGCTATTATTGAGTAATTCCTTTGCATGCTTCAGGGACACCTCTGTTATCGTACCGCTGAGCATCCTCGCTATTTCGGACAATCTGTCATCTCCTGATATTTCGGTTACTTCAATATATGTTCTTCCGTTTTTACGCTTTTTATCAACCTTGAGATGGAAGTCTCCCATAGACGCTATTTGTGGAAGATGTGTTGCGCAGAGCACCTGGTGTTTTGCAGAGAGCTTCTTCAGTTTTTCGCCTACACGCTCTGCCGTCTTTCCTCCTATCCCGGCGTCAACCTCGTCAAAAATCAGGACAGGGATGGCGTCATACTCTGCAAAGATGCTTTTTAATGCAAGCATTACCCTTGAAAGCTCGCCGCCCGAGGCAATTTTCACAAGCGGTTTCGGCTGTTCGCCGGGATTTGCAGAAAAAAGAAATTCAACCGTGTCAAACCCGTGCGGCGCAACAGCCTCCTGCCTGAGATCGATCAGGAACTCCGTATTTCCAAAAGCGAGGTCCTTAAGTTCATTTTTTATAAGAATCTCCATTGTTTTTGCAGCTTTTTTTCTTTTTTCAGAGAGCAAACCCGCGGCATGCAGGAGCTTTTCTTCCTTTATTTCTATCTCTGCCTCAAGAGAGCCTGATTTTTCGCTGATATTCTCAAGCGTCTCCAACTCATGGGCCGCATCATTTCTGAAGCGAATTATGGACTCGACGTCTTCGCCGTATTTCTTTTCGAGCTTTTTCATTAATTCGAGTCTCTCTTCCACAGTGTCTAACCTCTCAGGCTCGATGTCATATTTGTCCTTGTAATTCCTGAGAAGAACGGAGGCGTCCTCGATCAAAGGCAGCGCTGATTCAAGCAGGTCCTTTATTTCAATTGCTCCATGGTCAATGGAAGACATGTCTTTTACCTTAGTCAGTATCGATGACAGCCTTTCCATGCATGAACCATCTGATCCGTAAATCATTGCATATGCCCCTTCTGCAAGTTCCTTCAGCCTGCTCAGATTTGACAGAATAGCACGCTCTTCGAGCAAAGCCTCTTTTTCGCCCGCTTTTAGAGAGGCCGTGTCTATTTCCCGGACCTGGAATTCCAGGAAGTCGATCCTATGCGACCTTTCGTGCGCCTTCTGCTTCAAACTATGTAAATTGCCTTTTAATTCCGTGACATCCCGATAGAGTTCTTCGACGGCTCCCCTGTCTTCATGGAGCTTGCCGAATGAATCAAGAAAGAACCGTTGCTTTTCAAGAGACAAAAGGCTCTGGTGTTCATGCTGGCCGTGGATATCGACTAAGCGTCTGCCTATTTCTGAAAGGGACTGTATGCTAACCTGCGTATCATTTATATAAGCCCTGCTTTTGCCGGCTGCGGAGATGACCCGCCTGATGATCAGGCCGTCAGATATATCTATGCCGATATCCGGAAGATTTTGAATATCCCGCACTTCAAAATACGCCTGTATCACCGCCTCCTTTTCTCCCGACCTTACAAAATCCGATTGGGCCCTGCTTCCGAAGGCAAGATTCAGGGAATCAACTATAATGGATTTACCCGCGCCTGTTTCCCCGGTCAGCACATTAAGACCTTCTTCGAATACGACTTTCAGGTCGTCAATTATGGCAAGATTCTTTATCCTGAGTTCTTTTAGCATTCATATTAAGACGGAGCAGGGAGGATGATCATAGTCAGTTCTGATTACCAATGAGTGTGTCTTACACTGAAATCCTTTTCTTCTCCCGTATACGTTTCCCACTGAATATCTATATTTGTCACCCGTGAAGCGGGCGGACCGACGTAACATTCCCTGATAGCGCTCTCAATAACATCTCTGTCACCTTCAAAAACAGCCTCAACCCTGCCGTCGCTGAGATTACTGACCCAGCCTTTCAGTCCAAGACTTCCGGCAAGTTCCTGGGTAAAGCCCCTGTAAAATACACCTTGGACCCTGCCGTCGATATGCAGGTGGGCCTTGGCCTTATCCATAATAAAAAATTATAGCATAATTCGGCATCTTATGGCCTCGGATAATAGCCTGCAGATGTTTACCCATCAGTTGCAAAAACTTATTACAGACGGCAGGGCTGATGCGATGAAAAGGTCTTGTAGCGACTCCTTAATGTACTTTGATGCAACGCTATAACCTTTTCCTGAAAGACACTGCAGGTTATATCCGCATTTATGTGTTCGGAATATAGTCCTTTGTCGCATTTACAAGACTTTTTCATCGCATCAGCCCTGCCGTTCAGGCAACGTTTAGGTTTACTCTCCCAGATAAGCCGCTTTTACCTGCTCGTTATTCAGCAAATCTTCGCCGTTTCCTTTGAGGGTGATTTTCCCGTTTTCCAGCACGTATCCTCTGTGAGAAAGTTTTAAGGCTGCGCGGGCGTTTTGTTCGACGAGGAGGACTGTAACGCCTTCCCTGTTTATCTCTTTGATAGTCTTGAAAATCTTACTGACAATTATTGGCGCAAGGCCAAGGGATGGTTCATCAAGGAGAAGCAGTTTGGGGGCTGACATCAAAGCCCTTCCAATTGCAAGCATCTGCTGTTCTCCTCCGCTCAGGGTGCCGCCTAACTGTTTCCGTCTTTCTTTCAGAAGAGGAAAAAGGGCAAAGACCATATCAAGGGAAGATTGAAAATCCCCTCTGACCGAAAAAGCCCCCATTTCAAGGTTCTCCATTATTGTAAGCTTTGGAAAAATCCTTCTGCCCTCCGGCGCCTGGCTTATGCCCCTTTTAACGATCTCGTGAGGCGGAATCCCGCCGATCCGTTCACCCTCAAAGAGAATATCCCCTGTCTTTGGTTTCATGATGCCCGATATGGTCATGAGAGTTGTGGATTTGCCTGCGCCATTGTTGCCGATAAGACAGACGATCTCACCCTGATTTATCTCAAGGTCGACGGCCTTTAAAGCCTCAATAGGCCCGTAATAAGCATGAATATTAGTAAGCTTCAGCATAATCCTAAACGTTGCATAAACAGCAGGGCAGACACGATGAAAAGTCTTGTAATGCGACAAAGGATTATATTGCGATCACATAAATGCAGAGCTAAACTGTGGTGTCTTTCAGAAAAAGGCCGGTTCTCATTATGAAAGTACATTAATGTGTCACTACAAGACCTTTTCATCGCATCAGCCCTGCTGTTTGTAATAGTTTTTTGCGATTGATGAGTAATGTCATTGTTCTTTTCCAAGATATGCTTCAATTACCGTCGGATTTTTTCTTATATCGGAAGGAAGTCCTTCGGCGATCTTTACACCGTGGTCCATAACCGCAATCCAGTCCGATATTCCCATAACGACTTTCATGTCATGTTCTATTAATAAAACGGTTTTCCCTAATTCCTTCAGATTTCTGATAAGCTCCATAACCTCCGATGTTTCCTGAGGGTTCATACCGGCCGTAGGCTCGTCAAGAAGGACCATTGACGGTTCGGAGGCCAGGGCCCTTGCAATCTCCAGCCTCCTCTGTGCGCCATAGGGCAGGCTGCCTGAAACGGAACCTGCATAATCAGACAGGCCGACAAACCCAAGATATTCCAGTGCCTTCTCCCTGACGGTCCTTTCTTCATCGTTAAATTTTTTGAGACGGAATATCGAACCAAAAAGGCCGGAACGGATTTGGCAGTGCTGCGCTACCATAACATTCTCTATAACGGTCATTTCCTTGAAAAGTCTTATGTTCTGAAAGGTCCTTGCAGCCCCGAGTTTTGCAATTTCATGGGGAGGAAGGCGGGTAATGTCCTTATCCGAGAAAAGGATGCTGCCCCTGGTCGGTTTTGCAATCCCTGTAAGACAGTTAAAAAAGGTTGTCTTGCCTGCCCCGTTCGGGCCGATGACGCTCATAATGATCCCGTCTTTTACCCTGAGGTCCAGTTCTTCAACGGCCCTGATTCCGCCGAAGTGCATCGAAACATTTTTAACTTCTAAAAGATACACCTTTGCCTCCAAGCAAGCCCTGCGGCCTGAATATCATAAGCAAGACAAGCCCCGCCCCGAGAGCAAGCATCCTGTAAAGCTGGACCTCGCGCAAAATTTCGGGAAGCAGGACCAGAAGAAAAGCGCCGAAGATTACGCCGTAGATACTGCCCAGACCTCCGAGAATGACCATACACAGGATGAGCACCGACTCCATGAAGGTAAAACTCTCCGGAGAAACGAACTGCATCTTGCCCGCGAACAGGGCGCCTGCAAGCCCTGCCCAGAAAGCCCCGAAAGCAAAGGCATACAATTTATAGAGAGTGGTATGAATTCCCGTGACTGAAGCAGCTATTTCATCTTCTCTTATGGCAACCCATGCGCGGCCGATCTTTGATGAATAGACCCGCTTTGTTATAAACAAGGTCAGTATCACAAAAAACAGGACAAGGTAATAATAATAGCTGAGTTTTCCCAAAGAAAGAGACATGATGGCAGGCGGCGCAATGCCTGATATGCCATTGGGGCCGCGCGTCAGAGTGTCCCAGTTATTCAAAATCAGCCTGACTATTTCACCGAAACCGAGGGTAACGATTGCAAGGTAGTCTCCTTTTAAACGCAATGCAGGTATAGCCAGGAGAAACCCGAAAAGCATCGTGAAGATCAGAGAAAACGGCAGGGCCGTCCAGAAACCGAATCCGTATCTTGTATTCAGGAGCGCATATGTATAAGCGCCTATCGCATAGAATGCCACAAAACCGAGGTTCAAAAGACCGGCAAACCCGACCACTACATTCAGGCCGAGCGCAAGTATGATGTAAATGCCTGCAAGCACGGCAATATCGAGGAAATAATCCCTTGAAAAGAAAGGAAGGGCGGCAAGGCACATCAGGAGCGCATATCGTGCAAGAATTGAAGGCAAAGGCGCGGCAGTAAAAATGTTTTGCATTTTATCGAATGTTTTATGAAGCGGTGCAATAAGGACATCTTTAAATCGGGAAAGGTATTTTAAAAGGAACAGCATGCACGATAGAGCGACAAAAAGTATCAGGGCGGCCTTCAGCCCTTTAAAAGGGAGAAAGAGCGCCGACATCCAAATTGCAATGATTAAAGGCTTCGCCATAACGGGTTTTTTACTTTAATCTGAACTTCATAAAAAATATTCTTATTAACAGTCTCAAAAGAGTATTCATATTTCACCCTCTCCCAACCCTCCCCCCTCAAGGGGGAGGAATTAATTGCAAGTCCCCTCTCCCCTCGATGGAGAGGGGACTTAAGAATTTCCCCTGTCAAGGGATAGAGGGAACATAATAATCGCCCCTCCCTTGAGGGGAGGGGATAAAGGGGAGGGTGTTAAAATATGTATCCTTACTTATAGCCGTCTTAATAATTTGTATCTTGTGACTTGTATTTTTCTTACACCTTCTCCAGTTCGGCTTTTCTGAAAAGGCCGCCCGGTTTTACAAGGAGAATAATGATTAGGATGATAAACGCATATGCATCCTTGTATTCACCGGAGATATAGCTGCCTCCGAGGCTCTCGATAAGTCCGAGGAGGATGCCGCCGAACATGGCACCGCGTATGCTTCCAATACCCCCTAAAACGGCGGCGGTAAAAGCCTTCATTCCTGCAACATATCCGATATAATAATTGACCAGTCCGTAATACATGGCGACCATAAGGCCGGCTATTGCAGCAAGCCCGGAACCTATGATAAAGGTGACCGATATTATGGTGTCTATATTAATGCCTACCAGCGAGGCCATGGTTTTGTCCTGTGCAACCGCCCTCATGGCTTTTCCCATTTTCGTCTTATTAATGAATAAACGAAGACCTATCATCACAATTACCGAAGTCAGAATAATGAACAGCTGAAGGTAAGTCATCCTTACCGATGAGAACTGAAAGCCCGCGGTCCCGAAGAGATTAGGGAAAACCTTGTCGGTAGCTCCCTGCGTGAGCATCACATAGTTCTGAAGGAAGATGGATACGCCGATTGCGCTGATGAGCGGACTCAGCCTTGGCGCATTCCTGAGGGGTTTATATGCGATTTTTTCTATGGTGAAGCCATAGGATGAACAAAAGATGACGGACAGGATAAAGGTCAGGATCAGGGCGAGCGGCAGACTGTAAGCGGTCAGGCCGGAGGCGGTAAAAAAACCAAGGAATATTATCCCAAGATAGGCGCCGAGCATGTATATCTCGCCATGGGCGAAATTGATCAGTTCAAGGATGCCGTAGACCATCGAATAACCAAGGGCAATAAGAGCATACACGCTGCCGAGCGTGAGCCCGTTGATCAACTGTTGTAAAAACATGCTGAATTGTAACAGATAATAAAGCCAAGAGCAAAGAATCAAATTTAATTAACAGTCCGTGTATAAAGTCATGATTTCAACACCCTCCCCCAACCCCTCCCCTCAAGGGAGGGACGATTTTACTACCCTCTCCCTTGAGGGGAGAGGGCAAGGGTGAGGGTGTTTAATAGTTTATACACGGACTCTAATTATATCTATCGCGGGCCGCAAGGTATAATCTCAGAAAAGATGAGAGTGCATGCCAAGAGATTTGCAGAAAATAGTATTCGATAATAGTCCCATTTATGTTAACGCGGACGCCAAAGGTAACCGGCCATCTACGCTCAGGACGCTCAAAAACTTCCTGCGCCATTCACCTACACACAAACAAAAACTATAAACAGAAACCAATGATGATCTACAGGAGAACTGTTCAACCACGGCTTTCAGCCGCCGAGCCCAAAGCCAGCCAGCTTGGAAGCCGTGGTTGATCTTGCGCTGATTTCCCTGCTTGCTTAATATCACGATTGCGGCGGCCTGATTATAACCTTATCATAGTATTTATCAGCTCGTTCCCAGACGGTCTTAGCAAGAGCCAAATCCACGTCTACCGTCTCGACAAACCTTTCTGCGGCAAGGTCAAGCGCAGCAATAAACGACTCAAGCTGAACGATTGTGCCCATCATGGCACTGGCAGTATGAATTGGTACGAGCGTTTCACCTGACGGAAGCTGGTACGAGAGGGGCCGTGCCTTTTCTTCCCGCATGAGCCTGGACTCGGCGATGTGACTATGGAGGATTCCACACCGCGCCGCGTAAAGGTCCTCGCCAGAACAGTCGGACATCGGTGGAATCAAGAGATATCTATTGCACCACGTGACAAAGTCGTTCTGCGTGACATACTCTTTAGCGGGCTCGCGTGCGAGCCAAGCCATTGCATCTATAAGAGCGTACACAAGCACAAGGGCAGGAAGCCAGAGATGCTCACTCATGCACAGCTTAATTGCACGTTGCGCCGCTGATAGAGACTCTAAGAACTTCTCACGACCATTCCCCATTCTATACCTTTCAGAACTCCTATATTGTCAGATCAACGCCGTAATAACGGAATCGTACCCATTAGCTCCTCCCAGTTACAGTAACCGCTTATATGATTCGTACACCCTACTATAATTAAGTCCGTTTTGCTTAGCCTTTTCTAAAAAGACAGATATAGCTATATGCCATGCCTTTCTATCTCTACTTGAGATTTCAGTTTCTATATAAATAATATCTTGATATAAATCAAAGAGGCTTCGGTGCTTTATGAGGGCATCAAGCTCATTCTTGGCTTCTATTCTTTCTTTTATGATTTGAAGCCTCACAACCTTGTCACGACCATCCTCTGCAATAATATGCTCAGCATTTAAAGATAGCCAATAATTCCAAACCAGATTTAATATACTCTCTTCATTTTCTTCAGGATGCTGCGCTTTTATCATCAAGTATTTTTTTATTAAATCATTAGATATTGCGCCTGCTATACCCTTACCATAAAGCCAGTTAATAATGCCCATGTTTTTGCACCTTTTCCAACGTAACAATTGTTATACGAAAATCCTATTTCCTATATATTTTCAAAATATAGCAAAAACTGACAATCAAAGAAAGGAAAATATGCACATATCAGGACTAACCTGTTGGTCATATTCACCTTTTGCGATAATAAACACCAAAGGCGAAGTTCATATAACATCGAAAATTTGCCGGTATTGATATCCGGGAGTACTAAACGGTCTTCGACCTTACTCCTTCCGTATTGCGTTCAGGAAGGAGTTGAGGGCACAGCCTCTTATTTGTTTGCGCCGTGCAATTCTTCTGCCACCTTCTCGGACAGAAACATTTTCAAGAGTGACTGATAGGGCACGTCTCTCTTGTTGGCAAGAACTTTGAGATGTTCGATAAGAGATTCCGGAAGCCGAATCGAAATCGTCCTGCTGGTAGATGGCTTTAAGTTCGGGAAATTGATACGTTTCGCCTTTGAATAATCAACATATTCAGTCGATCATGCATTTCATCCTACCATGAAAATCGAAAATATGACTTTCGATTTTCATGGTAGGATATAATTTTTATCATATTTTCAGGGGTAGATTTCATGGAGTATTTGTAAATTTAGAAAATGTTTTCTACCTTTGCTTTACTAAGTCTTATGACGTTGCTGTAAAATTGTTTTAGCATACTGAGCTAATTTTGCAGGAGATGTCCCACTTTTAGAGAGAAATCCATCTGCTCCGGCATTCATAACCTTCTCTTTCACATCTTGCGTGTCATGTGCAGAACATACGATTACCGGAAGCTCTTTCCATTTTTGGTCTGTCTTTATAAGTGATAACACTTTTAAACCATCCATTCCTTTCATATATAAATCAAGGATTATAAGGTCCGGCTTCTGTTCTGTAAGTAATTTTATAGCTTCTATTCCGTCACTTGCTTCTATAACACAAAACCCTTCTTTACATAGCGCACTCTTAATCGCTTGTCGTGACGTATTGTTATCTTCAACTAACAGAATATTCTTTCCTTCTATGTCAGATTGGTCAGGTTTTTTTGTTATGCTTTCGATTAATTCCTTAATGTTAGCTCTCTGCTCAGCGTTTAAGTCAACCAATATAACACCCATCCCGATTCCTGGTTGACAATGCCGGACTTGTGCTTTAACCGTTAACTTCCCTCCCTTAAAAGGAATAGTTACATCAATTACACTATTTATTTCATAAGATTGCATTGCGGAAATATAAAGACCAATTTCGCTTATATCCATACTCGTACACATTCTTGAGCCGTCTATCTGAATGTCTTCTCTAAAAGGGAATCTTTCGTATTTCCTGCGATCTTTTTTATCTTCATTATCCATTTTGTTAATTATACTCTGAAAATACTAAGCCGGCAATTGAGATAATTGAATACTATCGCTTTATTGTTTAAATTTGTAAATTTGGGGACGAGATACCGAGGAATTTGTGATGGAAGAAGGAGCGCGCGCCCTTGGGAGCCAAAAAGGCAAGAAACTTGCCCTGACCCCGCATATTACTTTTGTGAATTGTGTAGGACTGACACTATGCATCACTAATTTATCGAAAAAATACCCCGGTCAACCGTAAAGACGGAATTGAGCAACAGAAATATTTCCTTTTTATTATCCGGTCGTTTGACCATTATTTTGGCATCGTCCATTACAAAGGTGAGATAGAACCCAAAATTGACCTTCTTAATTTCCTGAAACTCCCTTTGAATCATGCCTCTCTCATCCTGGAATACAAAGCTAATCTTCCGGGCATCAAAATCAAGCGTCACCTTGCCGGCAAACCGCTTTCTAAACGCCAGACTCACACCATAGATTGGCAATACAAAAACAAGCGCGTTGAAGATGGCGTCCACCGTTGCCATCTTTGTGATAAAAACCCCAAGTAAGCTAAACAACAGCAGGAATGCAAATGCAATCCCATGGAGATGCTTAAAGAAGATGCTCTCTTCACGCGGCATATAAAAGGTATAGTTATTTTTTCCAACAGAGTCTGTCATAACCTGTAATTCCGTTCTGTACGCATATGATTAGTGTTTAGGGTCAACGCTATATTATACATTTAATATATTCTCTGCTCTACCCATTGTTTCTTTATTTATTTGTCAACAATGAAGATTTGACCCCACTACTTTCTCTATCTATCGCGAGCCGCAAGTTATAATATCAGAAAAGAGGAGAGTGCATGCTGAGAGATTGGCAGAGAATAGTATTCGATAATATCTAATGCTGAGGACAAATAGAACAGACAGTTACTAATGACCACATATCAGTAACTGGGATTCATCTAATGAAACACGGATGTAACCCTTGTTAGCTGAAAGCTTAACAGCTTGATCTTCCCAATGGTGTTAGAAGAGGAAGGATTAACCCGACGCCGAGAATCTTGCAGGCAGTTGATTACTCTGTGAAGGCTGCAGATTTATCGAGACTCCAAGACGCGTGTGCTACAGGAAGGATTAATGCCTTTTTGTTTCATAAGAGTATTCCCCTTAATCCATCTTTCATTGAGGTTTGGATCAAGTTTGGTTTTATTGCAGGGGAATTCCTCGCATTGAAAACAAAAATCAACCCCTTTTTGCTTATAACAGGAGGCAACCCCGCAATTCGGATACTTGCAATCTCCTTTGCGGCACCCATTACAATCAGCTTGTGCGAAATGATCTAACAATTCTTTAAATGACGGATAGTTCTTAAAAACAGGGAGAAAATGAGAAAATCTTTCAGCATAACTATCAAACGAACCCAACAACTTTTTTATGTCGCCGGCCTGCTTTTTTATGTCTCCATCAGCAAACCCTATACATTTGGCACAATTCAGGACGCGAGGCGCGAGAATTTTAAGTATTTTCGCGTATTCCATTGATCGATTCTTTTCATATCTGCACTTCTATTGAATCTCCTGTTTTTATCGTACCACCTTTTAAGACTTTTACAAAAATACCCTCTTTGGGCATTACACAGTCACCTGCAAGATAGTATATAGAACATTTCGTATGACATTCCTTCCCTATCTGGCTTACCTCAAGTTCCACGTTCCCAATTTTCATTTGTGTCCCAATCGGAAGCCCCACAAGGTCAATCCCCTCAGTAGTAATATTTTCCGCAAAATCACCAGGTTTAACATCGAACCCTTTATCCTGCATCCTCTTAATACTTTCAAGAGCGAGAAGGCTGATTTGTCTGTGCCATTTCTGGGAAGCATGAGCATCACCTTTAATGCCAAAGTCTGTCATTATTTCAGCTTCATTTACAGGTTTTTTACGAACACTCTTCTTATCACTTATGTTAATAGAAATTATCCTGCCTTTCACAATAAATATATCCTCCTCGTTAAACTCTCAAAATAACTTTTCCTGCTTGTCAAAAAACAAGTTTTATTTGCAGCACTTAATATATTTTGTAATATACACTTCCGTGGAGCAAAATTCAAGCACCTATTTCAGGCACCTATTTCAGGAAGATATTGACTCAGCCTCCGATCAAAAAATCATCAAACTACAGTGCCTCTTAGTTATGGATGTAATGACATATATTTCTACTTATTATAGTCTATACTCCACATCATTATATCAGGTTTGGAAAATATGTTGTTCAGGAAGGAGTTGAGTGCACAGCATCTTATTTGGTTGCGCCGTGCAATTCTTCTGCCACTTTCTCGGACAGGATCATTTTCAATGATAGGGCACGTCTCTCTTGTTGGCAGGAACTTTGAGATGTTCGATAAGAGATTCCGGAAGCCGAATCGAAATCGTCCTGGTAGATGGCTTTAAGTTCGGGAAATTGATACGTTTCGCCTTCGAATAATCAACATATTCAGTCGATCATGCATTTCATTGCACCATGAATATCGAAAATATGACTTTCGATTTTCATGGTACGATATAATTTTCATCGTCCCGTGTATTTACGCCCTTGGCAGGGCAGACCAAGACTACGTTGCCACCTCTTTAATCAAGTTTTCAAGTTTTATAAACTTGACCATGACATCGTCATAGCTCCGGGAATATGATCTTTCAACATCTGATGCGACCACAAAATTAAGACCTTTTGGATAGTGCCTTCTGAAGATCTTTACATTTGTCGAATCAAAATCTGTTGCAGTCCATTTGCACTCGATGACCATCGGTGCAGCCTGATTCTTCGTTACGATGAAGTCAACCTCATGCTTCTGTTTGTCGCGCCAATAGTAAATCTTCCTGGACTGAGTTTGTGCAAGTATCTCATTCAATACAAAATGCTCCCATAAGGTTCCCATATCGTCCCGGCGGAGTTTGTCCCATCCTCGGTAGTAGCAAATGAAACCGGTATCAAAGGCATAGACCTTGGGGGCGGACACTATCTCCGTAGGGCGGTGCGACGTGAATGGCCGAATCACATGCACCACATACGTTGCTTCAAGAACGGCAAGATAATTTGCAATAGTCGACCTGCTGACCTCACAGGGACCTGCAAAGCTGCTCGCTTCAAAAATCCCGCCGCTTTGGATCAGGAGGAGTTCAGCAAACTTTAGGAATGAATACCGTCTCTCAAGCTTGAAGAGTTCCAGGATATCCTTGGCCCAGAAAGCATCCATCCATTCCTGGAAATCGCGCTCGGGAAACACCTTCGCCATGAAGAATGGAGGTAATCCGCCATGAAGAAAACGATGGGACAGGTCTGTCTGTTTGAAGTCCTGGAGGTCCTCGGTTATCATAGGCGTTAGCCAGAGTTCATATTTTCGGCCTGCCAGGGTGTCCTTGAACTTTGCTGAGGCCCCCAGAGTCGAGGAGCCGGTTGCCACAATCTTCGTTTCCGGAAAATGATCAGCCGCGATCTTCAGGATTTCAGAGGGATTGGACAAACGGTGCACCTCATCCATAACTACCGTTTGCCCCTTAATATCCTCAAGGAAGGACTGAGGGTCTTCCATCATTTTTCTGACACGGGGCAGTTCGCAGTCAAAATACTCGATGTCAGGAAGGCTCTTGCAGAGCACCGTCTTGCCTACGCGACGAACACCGGAAAGCCAGAGCACGGAGCGTTTCTGCAATCCTTCAGTTATCTTCTTAAGCCAGAAATGCCTTTTTACCATTTGCAACTACATTAGCATTTAGTTATACCAAATGCAACAATAGCCGCAGTTAGAATTCTTATGCCGTCACTATCAGCAAGCAGATCAGACGGGCACATTTTTTCCGGTCAGTGGACCTCAAGGGACGAGAAGAAGTACGGGATTTCGTATGAAGCGGATTCTTTTGAATCGGAACCATGGACTATGTTGTGTTCGATGTCAGAAGCAAAATCAGCCCTTATAGTTCCAGGTGCTGCATCTTTGGGGTTTGTTGCGCCCATGGCATCCCTGACTTTACTGATTGCATTTTCACCTTCGATGACCATTACGACAACAGGTCCTTCGGACATGAAGGCGGTGAGGCTGCCGTAAAAAGGTCTCTCTTTATGCACGATATAGAAACCCTTTGCATCTTCCATCGACATCCCGAGCATTTTCAGCGCCGCGATCCGCAGTCCCTGCCGCTCAAACCTCTTTATGACTTCACCGATTACGTTTTTTTTCACTCCGTCAGGTTTTACGATTGATAATGTTCTTTCCATTGTTCCTCCAGTTGGAAATATAATAATTACACCCTCCCCTTTATCCCCTCCCCTCAAGGGAGGGGCAATTCTTCAGTCCCTCTCCCTTGAGGGGAGAGGGCAAGGGTGAGGGTGTGATGTAGTCTTACTAAATGAAATTTGGCCTTATTTTTGTTATGTTAATTTATCTATCAGTTTTCTTACGGACGCACAGGATTTTTTAAATTGCGCTTTTTCTTCCTTTGTCAGTTTTATCTCTACAACCCTTTCAACGCCTTCCTTGCCGAGTATGACCGGTACACCCATGTAGAGGTCTTTAATGCCGTATTCTCCGTTCAGATATGCCGCGCAGGGGAGCATCCTTTTCTCATCGAGGAGGATTGCTTTTATCATCTGAAACGCGGATGCTGCCGGCGCATAATAGGCGCTGCCTGATTTCAGTAAAGCCACTATTTCAGCTCCGCCGTGCCTTGTCCGTTCTATCAGGGATTCTATCTTTCTTTTCGGAAGGAGTTCGGTTATTGATATCCCTTTAACGGTCGAGAACCTTGGCATCGGAACCATGTCATCGCCGTGTCCTCCGAGCACTAAAGCTTCAATATCTTCCGGTGAAACTTTCAGTTCCATTGAAATAAACGACGTCAATCTGGAAGCATCGAGGATGCCGCCCATGCCCATAACCCTTTTGCAGGAAAACTCGGCTGTCTGCCATGCGAGCTGCGACATCACGTCCATAGGATTCGTTACGATGATGAGGACGGTATGGGGCGATGTCTTTGCAATTTCAGCGCTTACTCCCCTGATAATCCCTGCGTTGGCTTCAAGAAGGTCGCTTCTTGACATGCCCGGCTTTCTTGCAAGCCCTGCCGTGATGACAATAATATCCGAATCTCCGGTGTCCTTATAACTGTTTGTCCCGGTAATAACGGAAGAGGAGTTCCAGAGCGGGCATGCCTCTGCCATGTCAAGAGCCTTGCCCTGCGGCATCCCCTCGACTACGTCAAACAGTACGACATCGGCAAGACCGGACTGCACAACCATCTGCGCTGTTGCAGCGCCGACATTCCCTGCTCCAATTATGGATACTTTTTTCTTCATGGCAGATTGTAATTATAGATGATATGGAAAGACAATGGCAAGATTGGGTAAGGATACTGATTATTCCCAAGCGCTCCGATGACCTTCATGCCAAGGCGGAGAGTAGGTTTCATCAGCGGATTTGGTCATGGTTTGCATGACTTCACTTTAATAATAGACAGAGGACCATTTTTATTTTCACATAGAAATAGACATTCCCGGATTTTTATATACCTATTTATTATCACTTTGCAACAACACAAATCTATAAAGACACTGTCTTTCCCAATTATTTACAAACGTATTGCATTTGTAATATAATATCTATTATGTTAACAGCAGGCAACAGGAATACAGGATTTAGATGAAAACCGTAAGTTCTATAAAATGGACTGAGATAAGTATTGATCATATTGCAAAGCATGCTGTCTCAGCAGATGAAGTTGAAGAAGTATGTTTCAATGAAGATGAGCCTCCATTTATCAGGTCGGGGAGTGGGAATCTGCACTATATATTGGGGAAATCTTATTCCGGCAGATTCCTGTTTGTCGTGGTCAGGTTTATCCGCCAGGGAGAGATTGGTGTAATTACTGCAAGAGACATGAATGAGTGGGAAAAGAAATATTTTAAGAGAGGTGGAAAATGATATGAAAAAGATACCGGTATTCAAGACAGACAAAGAAGCTGCAGAGTTCTGGGATAAACACGGTTTTGAGGATTATCATAAGGATACAGAAACAGCTAAGATACGGTTTGTTAAAAAACCCAAGAAATCCATCACAATCAGGCTCGACCCTGAAGATGTTAAATCAGTCGTGCAAATAGCTGATCAAAAAGGCTTGAGTTATACATCGCTTCTTAGAATGTGGATTAAAGATCATCTTGTTAAAGAGTCAAGAAAGATTGCCTGAAACTCATTGTTACTAACAAGCTGAGCACGTTACAATCAGAAATCATCAATTTACGATATGACACATCCTCACTCTCTGCAGATGAAGGTCACTTTAACTTTTAGCAGGCTCTTCAGGCAGTTTCTCCAGTTTTACTTTTGCAATCCGCTGTGCGACCATCTCCGAGATGGTCATCTTTTTCCCCTCGATTTCGACGACATCGCCGACCTTCGGTATTTTTTGAAGGGTAATAAGTAAAAAGCCGCCCAAGGTCTCATATTCCGTTGATTCAGGAATTTCAATCCCATGGTCCTCTTCCAGATCCCTGATGCTGATAGACGCATCAATGAGAAATGTTTTATCGTCAAGTTTTATGAAAGGGCTCTCCGTATCATATTCATCCCTTATTTCTCCGACGATTTCCTCAAGAAGGTCCTCCATGGTCACCAGTCCGGAGACGCCGCCGTATTCATCTATAACCAGGGCCATGTGAACTCTTTTCCGCTGCATCTCTTTCAGAAGAAAGCTGATCTTCATCGTCTCGGGTATAAAGAAAGGAGGTTTGATCAGTTTTCTTATATCTACCGCTCCTTTGGCCAATGCGTTTAAAAAATCCTTAACATAGAGAATCCCCCGGATGTCATTGAGGTCTTTGCCCTTTACGGGATAACGTGAAAACTGTTCTTCCGCAAGTATATTTTTAATATCCTCAACCGGGGTATTAATGTTTATGGTAACCATCCGTGTGGACGGCACCATGACTTCTTTTGCCGACATATCCGTAAATTCAAAGACACTGTGGATGAGGGCCTGTTCGGCAGGCTCAAACACGCCCTGCTCCCTGCCTTCCCTGATAAGCATTCTTACTTCTTCTTCGGATACATAGGCCCTTCCGGTATATGTTTTTCTCCCGAAGGGTTTAAGCAGCATATTCGTGCTGAACGTCAGGATCTTAACAAAGATAATTGCTATTTTAGAAAATCTTTCAACGAGTCTGGCCGTCTTCAAGCCGACGCTTTCAGGGTCCGACAGGGCGATTGACTTGGGGATAAGTTCTCCAAAGACGAGCAAAAAAAATGTTATCAGGATCGTCACCAAACTCAGGGCAATTGCTTCACTTGAGGCGGCGATCAGCTTTACAGGGATTTCCTGTATCATGGGTTTTATTACCTGAACTGCGGTTGCGCCGCCGATGGCTGCGGCAATAACTCCTGCAAGGGTGACGCCGATCTGAATGGTGGCAAGGAACCTGTCAGGCTCCTCCTTGAATCTGTTCAAAATCGCGGCGCGCCTGCTGCCTTGGTCCATAAGCTGTTTTATGCGGCTTTTTCGCGCAGTGACAACGGCAATCTCCGCGCCGGCAAAGAACCCGTTTACGATGATAAAAAAGATGATAAGAAGAATATCAGACAACATAAGCAAACAATTCAAAATTCAAAATTGTAGATGCAAAAGGAAAAAGACTTAAATGACCTTTAATGGTGGAAACATGGGGAGGGTCTATTTTATGTCTACTGTCGGCTTCCATAATGGGTTTAGGCTAATCTTTCAATAATTGCGTCGGCGAACCGGGATGTTGTAGCGGCAGTCGGATCATTCGGCGTCGGTTTAAGATCATATGTAACCTGTTTACCTTCCTCCACTACGGCAGCTATCGCGTTCTCCAGCTTTTCAGCCGCCTTAAACTCTTTCAGATGTCTAAGCATCATGACGCCTGAAAGTATCATAGCAAGGGGATTCACTTTATTCAAGCCTTTGTATTTCGGTGCGCTGCCATGGACAGGCTCAAAGACCGCGCATTCTTCACCCAGATTTGCGCCCGGCGCAATTCCGAGCCCTCCGATAAGACCTGCCGCGAGATCGGATATGATATCGCCGTATAAATTCGGCAGTACGAGCACATCATACAGTTCGGGTTTCTGAACAAGCTGCATGCACATATTGTCTACGATCCTGTCTTCAAATTCTATGTCGGGATAATTTTGTGCGACATTCCTCGCGGTTTCAAGAAATAGACCGTCGGAGAATTTCATGATATTTGCCTTATGCACCGCTGTAACTTTTTTTCTCTTGTTTTTTCTTGCGTACTCAAAAGCAAACCGTACAATCCGTTCCGTGCAGAATACGGATATCGGTTTTATACTGATGCCGGAATCCGGACGAATCGTTTTTCCCGTCAAGCCCTGAATAAGGTCGATAACCTTTTGCGCCCCATCCGACCCCTTTTCAAACTCGATGCCTGCATAGAGGTCCTCGGTATTTTCTCTTACGATGACAATGTCGACATTGTCATATCTTGTCCTTACGCCTTTGTAGATCCTCGAAGGTCTGAGACAGCAATAAAGATCAAGCGCCTGTCTTAGCGTAACATTAACGCTTCTGAAACCGGTTCCGACAGGCGTTGTAACGGGACCTTTGATAGCGACCTTGTTCTTCCTGATTGAATCAATGACCCGCTGAGGCAATGGCGTGCCTTCTTTTTCATAGACGTCTATCCCGGCATCCTGGACGTCCCATTGAATAGGGACGCCGGTTGCTTCGATTACTCTTTTTGCGGCCTCTGATATCTCGGGCCCTGTCCCGTCTCCCGGAATTAAAGTAATGTTATACATATTTTTGTTTTACGGATCTACCGTCAGTATCTTCTGTACAAGATCGGGATATGTGGCGGCAAGGCGAAGCTCATCGTCCGTCAGCGGTTTCTGCGTATGCAGGTTCGCATATTGCACCAGTTCAAGCACCCTCCTTGCCTCATTGTCGTCATGGAAATGGATGCCGAGCTTGTCGTATACATGCCTGAAGCCTTTTATGCCGCCATACTCTCCGGTGGTGATGACCCTCCCTGTTTCCGAGAGTTCCGGTTCGCCGCGCCCAACATCCTCCGGGTCATAGAGCTCGTAATTCCGTCTGTCTTTCAGCGCGCCGTCGGCGTGTATCCCCGATTCATGGGCAAAGGCGTTTGCGCCGATACCAGGCTGGGTTATCGGGATGGGTATATTAAAAGCGTATGAAGCGTATCTCCCGATCTTCCATGCCATTTTAAGGTCTACATGCTCGTCGAGCGGGAGTTTGTCCTTGAGACCGTGTGAAAATTTCAGCGCAAGGATGGTCGAGACGAGGTCACAGTTGCCGCACCTTTCTCCATAACCATTTATAGTGGTGTTGATGTATGAGTCCACGCCTGTTTCTACAGCTCCCTGTGCGCCCGCAATGGATACCGCCTCTCCCATGCCAAGGTCGTTGTGGCAATGCATTTCAAGCGGGAATTTTGTTGCAAGAGCGAGAGCCTTGATCCTTTCATATATAGTTATCGGGTCGTCCGTGCCGAGGGTATCGCAGTATCTGAAGCGCTGCGCCCCGGCCTCTTTGCCGGCAATGACGAATTCAATAAGTCTGTCAAGTTCCGTCCTTGACGCGTCTTCGGCATTTATCCCGATTGTCTCGGCGCCCAGGTCCTGAGCGGTTTTAACGGCTTCAACAAGAGATTTTATTATATCCTTGAAAGTCTTTCTGCCCTGGAACTTCCCTTTTATCATTATTTCAGAGGTTGACATGGAAATGTTCAGATGCTTCAGGTCGGGGCAGTTCTTAAAGCTTAACTTAACATCCTCCGGTATGGCTCTGCACCACCCTTCAAGATGTGTCCTTTTAATAGCGCCGCGCTTTACAAGCTCCAGGTTTGCGTTTATATAATTGAGCTCGTGCTTTAAAGTGGGGAACCCGATTTCACTCTGGAATATGCCCATTTCGTCAAGATAGATATTTAGCATTGTCTTGGAGAGTTTAGGCAGAAGTATCCGCGAAGTCTGAACGCCATCCCTGTTTGTTACATCAATTAAATAGACTTTACCTGTCATATTTCGTCACTATCCTTTTCAAAAATTATATCCCGCGCCGTATATTTTGGATTATGGATTTACAAGGTTAAGCAGCTTCGAGGTCTAAAATCTGCCGCAATTTCTATCAACCTCGACTAATATTTATAGCATAAATTGACTAATAATACAATAACTTACTAAAATTGTAAGGACATTGCAACAAATAAAGACTGGAAAAGAGAAGAGTACTTTGTTAAAATTAAAGCCGGTTTTCAGGAGGGACATCCCATGGATTTAACAGGACAGGTCGCTGTTGTGACAGGCGGCACACGGGGTATCGGTAAGGCTATCGCTGAAGAATTGGCGAAGAAGGGCGTGCAAGTAATCGTTTGCGGCAGAAACCCCGAGACGGCGCAGCAAACCTCGGCAGCGCTCTCTTCATTCGGCGTGAAGACTTTGGGAGTGCGGCTTGACGTATCGAACTCGGAAGAGGTGGAAAAGACCTTTGAAGATATACGCAAGGAATTTCAGAAGATAGATATACTTGTAAACAATGCCGGCATAACAAAGGACGGCCTTCTTATGAGGATGAAGGAAGAGGCCTGGGATGCGGTAATCGATATTAATCTGAAGGGCGTCTTTTTATGCTCCAAAGCGGTCATCCCGGATATGGCTAAACGGAGATACGGCAGGATTATAAATATAACATCGGTGGCGGGCTTTATGGGCAATCCGGGACAGGCGAACTACAGCGCCTCAAAGGCAGGGATAATGGGCTTTACTAAAACCGTAGCAAGAGAATATGCAGGCAGGGGGATAACCGTAAATGCCGTTGCCCCCGGTTTTATCGAGACGGCAATGACGGAGGTCCTGCCCGGGAATATAAAGGAAGAAATGAAAAAGATCATCCCGCTGGGCAGGTTCGGAAGCGTGGATGATATCGCAAATGCGGTGCTCTTTCTTGCCTCGCCGGAATCGGGATACATAACCGGCCAGGTAATTCATGTAAACGGCGGGATGTATATGTAAACAAATTTAATGTAAATTGCAAAATGCAAAAGTCACAATGCCAAAAATTTAATTAAAAGGGCATTTGATTTTTTCCTGTTTTGCATTTTACATGTTTCAATTTGAATTTTAAATTTAATTTTATTTTGGAGGTGTATGAATGGTAGACGAAAAGGTAAAGGAGATTATTGCAAAACAGCTTGGGGTCAACGCATCAGAGGTTGTCCCTGACGCGTCATTTGTTGAAGACCTGGGAGCGGATTCACTTGATACCGTTGAACTTGTCATGGCTTTTGAAGAGGCTTTTGGTATTGAAATACCCGATGAAGATGCGGAGAAGATAGCCAAAGTCAAAGACGCTATTGAATATATTGCCAAGAAAAAAGCAGCATGAGGTCCGGAGAGACGTTTGATGGATAAAAGAAGAGTTGTCATTACCGGGGTGGGCATGATAACCCCCCTCGGTATCGGCGTCGAGCAAAGCTGGAACGGCCTTCTTGCGGGAAGGTCCGGGATCAAAAAGATTACGCAGTTTGACGCTGCTAACTTCCCGACCCGGATAGCAGGGGAAGTGGATGGTTTCAACCCTGAAGAGTACATTGAACCCAAAGAGATAAAGAAGATGGACCGTTTTATCCATTTTGCCCTTGCCGCCGCTCAAATGGCGATGAACGACTCCGGACTGAAGATAACGGATGAAAATGCCGAAAGAGCCGGCGTTATTGTCGGTTCCGGTATCGGCGGGCTGCGTTCTATCGAACATTATCATTCCGTGCTTCTTGAGAAAGGGCCGAGAAGGATCACACCCTTTTTCATACCGATGCTTGTCGTTAATTTGGCTTCAGGCCAGATTTCGATCAAATTCGGCGCAAAAGGGCCGAATTCAGCCGTGGTTACGGCATGTGCTACAGGCAGTCATGCTATCGGAGACGCCTATAAAATCATCCAGAGAGGCGACGCCGATGCAATGATCGCAGGCGGTACGGAAGCGGTCATAACTCCCCTTGGCATAGGCGGATTCAATGCTATGAAGGCATTGTCCACAAGGAATGATGAACCCGAAAAGGCGAGCAGGCCGTTTGATATGGACAGGGACGGCTTTATAATGGGCGAAGGCGCCGGCGTCGTAATACTTGAAAGCCTTGAAACGGCTTTGGAAAGAGGCGCCGGGATATATGCGGAGATTGTCGGTTATGGTATGGCGGCAGACGCATATCATATTACCGCTCCCTCACCGAACGGCGAAGGCGCGGCGCGTTGCATGAAAATGGCCTTGAAAGATGCAGGCGTTGACCCCGGCGTGGTGAATTATATCAATGCCCATGGAACTTCCACAAAGGCCGGGGACGAGATTGAAACGAGCGCAATCAAGACGGTATTCGGCGAATATGCGTACAAGATACCCGTCAGTTCAACAAAATCCATGACAGGCCACCTGCTCGGCGCAGCCGGCGGCGTTGAGTCTGTTATTTCGGTCCTTAGCATCAAGGATGATATAATTCCGCCGACCATAAACCTTGATACCCCGGACCCTGAATGTGATCTCGATTATGTGCCTAACCAGGCAAGAAGAACTACGGTCAATTATGCTTTGTCCAATTCATTCGGGTTTGGAGGCACCAATGCCTGCCTGTTATTCAGAAAATTTACAGAATAGATATCCTTTCAATGACTAATGAAGAATTTTCCGAATTAGAAAACCGCCTTGGCTATTCTTTCAGGGACGGGAAGGTCCTGCTGGAAGCGCTTACCCACAGGTCGTTCTATCATGAAAATCCCGGAAAGGCGGATGCCTACAATGAAAGGCTCGAATTTTTAGGCGATTCCGTCCTTGGTTTCATAATTGTAGAATATCTGTTTTCGATAAACCATAATCTGACGGAATCGGTTATGGCCAAAACGAAATCCTACGTCGTCAAGGAAGCCGTCCTCTCTGAAGTAGCTTCTTCCATCTCCCTCGGGCAATATCTGAAACTCGGAAAGGGAGAAGAACACACCGGCGGCAGAACAAAGAAATCCCTGCTTGCAGACGCCTTCGAGGCCTTGCTGGGGGCTGTCTATGTGGACGGCGGTTATGATGCGGCCAAAAAAATAGTGTTGTCTTTGTTCAGAGAGAAGATACATCCCATCATCAACTCGGGGGAATTCCATGATTCCAAGACCGAGCTTCAGGAAAAAACCCAGCTCCTTTTCAGTTCCATCCCTGAATACAGGATCATAAAACAGGAAGGTGAAGAGCACAGAAAAATCTTTACCGTAGAGGTATATATCTCAGGGGAGAAATACGGCAGTGGCGTCGGAAAAAGCAAGAAAGAAGCCGAAACCATAGCAGCAAAAGAGGCCCTCGCCGGACTCCAACAGGCCCAATAGTCTGACCCCGTCTTTTTTATAGCCCGTTCATAATTCCTTCATATTTTTTTTGTATACTACTTTAATGTAAATAATAAAACCTAAATTGAGCGCCTGTTTTGCCGCGGTTGGGGTATAGTTTGACTGTTATTTGAAGATTTGATAGGCTTTGTATTAAACAGGCCTATAGATTTGTAGGCAACGCAACGTATTAACAATAAAAAGTCCTCTTTAGAAAGAGGATGAGGAGGTCCAAATGAAGAAGCTGATTATTATTTCGGTAGTCCTGCTTGCTTTTGCATCTTTTGCCTATGCCCAGATGGGCATGATGGGCGGCCAGATGGGACAGGGCATGAAGATGGGGGAGGGACAGCCGATGCAGATGATGTGTCCCAAGATGCAGGGCGGTCAGCAGATGCAAATGATGCATTGCCAGGACATGACGCAGATAATAACGGGCATGATGGATATTCAGGAAAAGATGCTTATGGGAGTCAAGCCTGAAGAAAAAGACAAGATGATGCAGGACATGAAACAGATGAAGGAAAAGATGCAGAACATGATGTCTTCATGCAAATGCATGATGGGAGGGATGCAGGAACAGCAGAAGCCGGCAGCCGCACCCTCACAGGAAAGCGTGGAAAAAGCCGCCCCTCCGGCAAAAGAACATCAGCACTAACATCGACTTTATACACAGACTCTAAATAGTTAATTTATGCAATAACCTCACGGATGTCCTTTTATCGGGGACATACGTTTAACTGGAAATCATAAATGCACGAGTTTATCAAGACAGTCGCCATGTACATTGCAGTAATCGCTGAAGGCATAGCTGTTCTCTTGATATTCTTCGGCATTATCGGCGCTTTCATCATTTATGCAAGGAAGACCTGTTTCCTGAAAACAGATTACTCTGCGATGACCCGGAGCAGAAACCATCTCGGGCATTCACTCTCGCTGGCTCTCGAGTTTCTTATCGGCGCGGATATTCTGAAAACAGCCATCTCACCCACATGGCAGGACATCGGCCTGCTTGCTGCAATTGTCGGTATCAGGACCGTGCTGAATTTCTTTCTTATGAAGGAATTAAAGGAAGGGGAAAAATAATAATACGGACTGTAATTTATATACGGACTCTAATTAAAACAAGGAGGCAATAAAAAATGAAAAAGTCATTTTGTTTTACATTGCTCATTCTTCTCCTCGCAGGCATTGCATACGCAAAGGATTATGAGGTAAAGAAAAAGGCCGGGGAATACGACGTACAGGTAAGTATTGACAGGAATCCTCCAGTTGTCGGGGTCAACAATGCTACAATCACGCTAAAGGATAAAGCAGGGAAAAATGTTACCGCTGCAAAGGTGACATTAGATTATTCGATGCCGCCGATGCCGGGGATGCCTGCTATGAATTACAAGGCAGATACAGAGTTGAAAGGAAATGAATACAGGACAAAGATGGACCTCTCGATGGCGGGAACGTGGAATATAGTCGTAAAGATTGACCGCGCCGGCAAAAAACAGAAGGTAAAGTTCAGCATCAATGCACAGTAATAAACTTCTTCTTTATTCATTATTCATTATTTTTTGTCTTGTCGGTCTGACAGGTTTAACGGCAAATTCCGCCTGTGCGGATGAAGAGACCCTTGACCTTGCAACCCTCATCAGCGAGGCTCTCAGCAGGAATCCGGAACTCCTCGCTTTTTCATCGCGCGTTGCAGCCGCTCAATACAGGGTCCCTCAGGCAAAAAGCCTTCCTGATCCGATGTTCATGTTAGGATACCAGAACGAGGGATGGGAGAGATATACATATGGCGATATGCCGGATGCCCAGTGGATGTTTTCAATCTCCCAGATGTTTCCTTTTCCGGGGAAGCTCGCATTAAAAGAGAGGATGACAGCCAGGGACGCCGAAGGGCTTGCAGACGTATACAAATCTCTGAAACTCAAAACGATTGAAAAGGTAAAAGGGCTTTATTATGATCTCCTGCTCGGCTATAAGAGCATAGAGCTTATAAAGGAAAGGATACGGCTTTTTTCAGGGATAGAAGACGCCGCCCTTGCAAGATATTCAACAGGGATGGCGCCACAGCAGGAGGTCTTGATGGCGCAGACGGAAAAGTATATGCTTATTGAAAAAGAAGAGATGTTCAAACAAAAAATACAGGCAACAGAGGCTATGCTGAATGCCGCCGTTGGAAGAGATGCATCGTCTCCTCTCGGAAGGCCGGCAGAGCGTGTATTTAATAAAATTGAAAATTCCCTTCAGGAAGTAACAAAAAAGGCTTTTGAAAATTCTCCTGAATTAAAATCAAAAGAAAAGATGATAGCCTCTGCCGAGGCCGGGGCTCTGATGGCAAAAAAGGAATACTATCCTGATTTTACACTTACTGCCGGCTATTTCAGAAGAAGCGACGAATTCGATGATATGTGGAGTCTCACGACCGCCATGAACATTCCGCTGTTCTATAAGACCAAACAGCGCCAGGCTGTTTTTGAGGCAGAGGCCATGTTATCAGAGGCAAGGAGCATGCTTGAGGCGACAAAACTCATGATATCTTCTGATATAAGGGATAATTACTCTATGATGAAGACTTCAGAAAAACTGATGGACTTATATAAAAGCGCGCTTATACCAAAGACCATTCAGGATTTCGAAGGAGCCCTTGCAGGCTACATATCGGGAAAGATCGAGGCAATTACCGTTATTTACCGCCTTAAAGCCCTTCTTGATTATGAACTTTTGTACTGGGAAAAATTTGTCGGGAGAGAGAAGGCAATCGCAAGGATTGAGGCGGTTGCGGGCAAGAATGAATAATCCGATGAGGTATTGAATCATGCTAAAAAAAGTTAGAATTATTACACCCGTATTAATACTCGCCGGTATCTTTTTGATTCTCTCTTTTTCATGTTCGGACAAAAATTCCGCTCCTCCGGGAAAAATGGATCAGGCATCCGGGCAGGCCGCTTCCTCGCATAAGGCGCATGGAGAAGGACAGGGTACCGTTCAATCTCCGGATAAAGGGACGGAAGAATCGGAAGAGGAAGTCCCGACTGTTGAGATACCGCCTGAAAAACAGCAATTGATAGGCGTAAAAACAGTCGAGGTTGCTGTCATGCCTTTGCATAAAATCATCAGGACGGTAGGACGGGTTGAATACGATGAAAGAAGGCTTGCTACCATCAACACAAAAGTCGAAGGCTGGATTGAAAAGCTGCATGCCGACTTCACGGGAAAATTTATAAAGAAAGGCTCTCCGCTTGCAGAGATATACAGCCCGGAGTTGCTTGCCACACAGCAGGAATTTATAAACCTCATGAAATGGAAAAAGCAGACCGGCGACAATGAACTCGGGAAAATGCTTTCAGGCGATACAAATGCATTAATTGAGGGGGCAAGGCAGAGGCTCAGGTTATTCGATATATCCGAAGAACAGATAAAGAGAATTGAAGAAACAGGGACGCCTTTAAGAACGCTTACAATCCACAGTCCGGTAAGCGGCTATGTGGTGCAGAAAATAGCGTTGCAGGGCATGCGCGTGATGCCCGGGGAGAAACTGTTTGATATAGCCGACCTGTCAACGGTCTGGATATTGTCTGATATTTATGAGTATGAACTGCCGCTGATCAGGGTAGGTCAGAAAGCGAAAATAAGCCTGAGTTATTTCCCTGAAAGGGAATTTGTTTCAACTCTGGATTTTGTATATCCGGCGCTCTCGGGCGACACGAAGACCGCCAAGGCAAGGTTCACCATCTCAAACCCCGGCGGGCAGCTCAAGCCGCAGATGTTTACAAATGTCGAGGTGAAAGTTGATCTCGGAAAGAAACTCGCTGTTCCTGAGGATGCAATAATTGATACCGGAGAGAGGAAGGTTGTATATGTGGATAAAGGCGAAGGGTATTTTGAGCCGAGGGAGATTGTTACCGGGGTAAGGGGCGAGGGACTGATTGAGGTAAGGAAGGGGCTCAGGGCGGGAGAAAAGATCGCATCGTCCGGCACGTTCCTGATTGATTCAGAGGCAAAACTAAAGAACGTTGCGCCGGTTCACAAACATTAAAAGCTATCTCTCATCACAAAAAAACCAATGATCGCACGCATTATTGAATACAGTGCAAGGAACAGGTTTATCGTATTTATAATTGTGTCCTTTCTTGCCGTCTGGGGATACTGGGCATTAATGAATACTCCGCTTGATGCAATCCCGGACCTGAGCGACACTCAGGTTATCATCTATACTGAATGGGAAGGCAGAAGTCCTGACCTTGTAGAAGACCAGATAACCTATCCCATTTCATCAACCCTGCTTGCAGCGCCACAGGTTCAGGTAGTGCGCGGATTTTCATTTTTTGGCAGCTCATTCATTTACGTAATCTTTAAGGAAGGCACGGACATCTACTGGGCGCGAAGCCGCGTGATGGAATATCTTCAGGCGGTAAAAAATAAATTGCCTTCGGGTGTGAATCCTGTTCTCGGACCGGATGCAACAAGCCTTGGCTGGGGATTTACTTATGCATTGGTTGACGAAACCGGAAGGCATGATCTTGCAGAACTGCGTTCAGTACAGGACTGGAATCTGAAGCTCGCAATCGAGAGCGTGCCGGGAGTTTCACAGGTTGCGAGTATCGGCGGCTTTGTCAAACAGTATCAGATAACAGTGGACCCGATCAGGCTTTCGGCATACAACATACCCGTGACCGGAATCATGGATGTTGTCAGAAAAAGCAACAGGGACGTTGAGGGAAGGGTAATTGAATTCTCGGGCATAGAATATATGATCAGGGGAAGAGGGTATATAAAAAGCATTAAAGACCTCGAAAATATCCCTGTCGGAACAAACGGGACCGGCACTCCGATACTTTTACGGGATGTTGCACGCGTGCAGCTCGGACCTGAAATCCGGCGGGGGATTGCAGACCTTGACGGAAAAGGTGAAGTCGCAGGGGGTATTGTTGTTGTAAGGTTCGGTGAGAATGTACTGGATGTTATAGATCGGGTTAAGGAGAAGATCGGCAAAGATATTACGCCGGGCCTTCCACAGGGCGTGAAGATCATTACGACATATGACCGGTCTGATCTGATTCGCCGCTCGATTAACACCCTCAGAAACCAGCTCATAGAACTCTCAATAGTTGTCAGTGTCGTAAGCATTGTTTTTCTTTTCCATCTGCCGAGTGCTTTTGTTGCCATTCTGACCCTGCCGGTTGCGATCCTCATATCATTCATTTGCATGTACTACCTGAATGTCACTTCAAATATCATGAGCCTCGGCGGGATTGCGATTGCCATTGGCGAGATGGTGGATTCTTCGATTGTGATGGTCGAAAATGCCCATAAAAAACTGGAGGAATGGGAACTCAAAAATCCCGATTTGCAAAAAAGGGACAAAGAGGGTGTTTACAAAGAAAGAATCAATATAATCATAGAGGCTGCAAAGGAAGTCGGTCCTTCACTTTTCTTTTCACTCCTTGTGATTACGGTTTCGTTCCTCCCCATTTTCACATTGCAGGCGCAGGCGGGGAGGCTCTTTACGCCGCTGGCATACACAAAGACATTCGCAATCCTCTTTTCATCATTCCTTGCCGTAACGCTCACGCCTGCATTGATGACGGTTTTTATCAGAGGCAAAATCAGGCCGGAAGAAAAAACACCCGTCAGCTTCATTCTCCATAAAATCTATGAGCCCGTCGCAAGACTGGCGTTAAGATTCAAGAAGCCTGTAATAATAATTGCAATCATTATCATAGTATTGACGGTATATCCCTTTATGAAGCTCGGCACTGAATTTATGCCGCCTCTATATGAGGGCACGCTGTTTTACATGCCGGTGACTGTTCCGGGCGCATCAATAACAGAGGTCTCAACCCTATTGAATACTCAGGATAAAATCCTGAAGAGCATCCCCGAGGTATCACAGGTCTTCGGCAAGGCAGGCCGTGCCGAAACAGCCACGGACCCGGCCCCTCTTGAGATGTTTGAGACGGTTATAAACCTCAAGCCTGAATCCGAATGGAGGGAAGGGATGACTGTTGAGGACATCAAGAATGAGATGAATGACGCCCTTACAATACCAGGGGTTGCGAATTCCTTCACCATGCCGATCAAGGCGCGCATTGACATGCTTGCAACAGGAATCAGGACGCCTGTCGGCATAAAGGTACTGGGGCCTGAAATCAGTGAGATTGAAAGGATGGGACTCGAGATAGAAAATGCCGTTAAGGACATACCGGGCACAAGGAGCGTATACGCTGAAAGGCTGACAACAGGATATTTCCTCGACTTCGACATCAAAAGGGAGGAGGCTGCGCGGTATGGTCTTAATGTTGACGATGTGCAGGCGGTGATACAGTCTGCAATCGGCGGGATGAATATTACTACTACGGTTGAAGGCAGGGAACGATACTCGGTGAATCTCCGCTATCCAAGGGAATTGCGTAATGATATTGATAAACTAAAAAGAGTCCTTGTTCCTGTTATGAATGCCGGGTCAGGAGACATGAGCGCTGAAGCAGGGACAACCGCTTCAATGTCTGAAAGACAGGGAGCAACTCAGGCCGCCGGTCTCAAAACTCCGAACATGTTACAGGTGCCGCTCGGTCAGATTGCCGATATAAATATAGTTAAAGGTCCGACTGCGATTAAAAGCGAGGAAGGGCTTTTGTCATCCTATGTGTTCGTAGATTTTTCAGGACGTGATATAGGCGGCTATGTTGAGGACGCAAAAAAGAAGGTTTCGTCCCTAAAGATTCCGGAGGGTTACCGTCTCGAGTGGAGCGGAGAATATGAATACCTCGTAAAGACTCAGGAGAGGCTCAGGATTGTTATACCTCTTACAATATTCATTATATGCTTCCTCATCTATTTTAATACCAAATCTCTTGCAAAGACGTTGATTATTCTTCTTGCCGTGCCTTTTTCTCTGGCAGGTTCATTCTGGTTCCTTTATATGCTCAATTATAATCTGAGCATAGCGGTCTGGGTCGGCGTCATAGCGCTTGCAGGTATCAGCGCAGAGACGGGGACTGTCATGCTTTTGTTCCTTGATCTCTCATATGACAAATGGAAAAAAGAAGGCCGGATGAATTCTCTTAACGATCTGAAAGACGCGGTGATGCATGGCGCGGTCAAGAGGATAAGGCCTCTCCTTATGACGGTATTCACAAACATAGGACTTGTGCCTATTATGTTCAGCCATGGCACAGGCGCTGATGTGATGAAGAGGATCGCCGCGCCGGTTATCGGCGGGCTTTTCACAACAATAATCCTTGTTCTGATAATCTTCCCGGCAGTTTATATGTTATGGAGAGGAAGGGAAATGAGAGAGAATTCTCCGTGAGGAGGAAATTATGCAGGTAACAGACCCTGTCTGTAAAATGGTGATCGAAGATACGGAAGCTGCAGGCGCATCAGCTTATAAAGGCAAAACATACTATTTCTGCAATCCGGGATGCAAAGAAAAATTTGACAAAACCCCGGAGGCTTATCTGCAGGAGAAACCAAAATCTTTACTGCTGAACATAATGAGTAACCCACCCGCCCCACCTTCGGCAAAGGGTGGCGAGGTTGGTTTTTCGGGAAAAGACCCGGTCTGCGGTATGAATGTTGATCCTTCCGCCACAAGTCTTAAATATGAATTTCAGGGTGAAACGTATTTCTTCTGCAGCAGGCATTGTCTTGATAAGTTTCAAAAAGACCCGGAAAAGTATTTAAGTCATCAGGATCAATTTGAACCTATGTCGTCCGGCGCCGGTCCGGAAATGTGCCCCGGTTATACCTGTCCAATGCATCCGGACGTGAAACAGGAGAATTCCGGACCCTGTCCTCAATGCGGTATGGCGCTTGAACCGGTCACGACGGCATTAACCGCAACAAAAACCGAATGGATCTGCCCGATGGACCCTGAGGTTATCAGCGACAAGCCGGGGAGTTGTCCGAAGTGCGGCATGGCGCTTGAGCCAAGGACAATATCATTGCAGGAAGAAGAAAACCCGGAACTTGTTGATATGATCCGCCGCTTTAAAGTCAGTATATTGCTTACCGTGCCTGTTGTTTTTATAGCAATGCACCACATGGTACCCGGATTTTCACTCGAACATTTTATCAGTCCGCTGCTCCTGAGGGGAACAGAACTTGTCCTTGCAACACCTGTAGTCCTCTGGGGAGGCATGCCTTTTTTTATTCGGGGATGGCAGTCGGTAATCAACCGCAGTCCAAATATGTTTACCCTTATCGGACTCGGGGTTACAGTCGCATATGTCTATAGTGTTATTGCAGCATTATCCCCCGGTATTTTCCCCGGATCTTTTAAAGGACCGGACGGCAATGTCGGAGTTTATTTTGAAGCGACAGCGGTAATTATCACCCTTGTTCTGCTTGGGCAGGTGCTTGAGCTGAAGGCAAGAGGCCGGACCGGCGCCGCTATCAGAGCATTGCTCGGCCTGTCGCCCAAAACAGCCCGTATCATTAAAGATGACGCTGTTGAGGAGGATATCCCAATTGAACATGTTCAACCGGGAGACCTGCTGCGCATCCGTCCCGGCGAGAAAGTGCCGGTTGACGGCATGGTCTTTGACGGCTCAAGCTTTGTTGATGAATCAATGGTCACGGGCGAGCCTGTACCGGCGGAAAAGCAGCCCGGCGACCGTGTTATCGGCGCAACAGTGAATACTACCGGGACTCTTGTTATGAAGGCTGAAAAAGTAGGCGCTGAAACGCTTCTTTCACAGATTATCCGCATGGTTGCCGAGGCGCAGCGGAGCCGTGCGCCGATCCAGAAACTTGCCGATACGGTTGCAGGATATTTTGTGCAGATAGTGATTTCGGCCGCTGTTATTACTTTTATTGTCTGGGCGGTCTGGGGACCGGAACCCCGATTTGCCCATGCCTTGATCAATGCAGTGGCGGTTCTCATCATTGCTTGCCCCTGTGCGCTCGGGCTTGCTACCCCTATGTCTATCATGGTAGCGATGGGGAAGGGCGCAACAGCAGGCGTGCTTTTTAAGAATGCGGAAGCCATCGAGATAATGAAAAAGGTCAATGTGCTCGTTGTGGATAAGACCGGCACCCTTACCGTCGGCAAACCCAAGCTTATCGAGGTTTATCCTGTTTATGGATGGGATGAGAACAAGGTGCTTTACTATGCAGCAAGTCTGGAGAAAGGAAGCGAACATCCTCTGTCTGCAGCAATTCTTGCAGGGGCTGCAGAGAGAAAGATCGCGCTGACTCATGTGGAATCTTTCCGGTCAATAACCGGCAAAGGAGTTGTCGGCAGGATTGAGGAACATGCAGTTGCGCTTGGAAATCTGAGTCTGCTGTCTGAAATGGGAATAGACATCGGAGAACTTTATAAAATGGCTGAAGATATGCGGTCCGACGGGATGACGGTTATGTTCCTTGTTTTTGATCAGAGCATTATAGGGCTTTTGGGAGTAGCTGATCCTGTAAAAGAAACTACGCCGGCTGCAATTAAAATGCTCTACGAAGAGGGTATTAAGATAGTTATGCTCACCGGCGACAGCCATACCACCGCCGAGACAATTGCAAGGAGATTAGGAATTGACGAGGTTGTAGCGGAAGTTCTGCCGGACCGGAAAGTTCAGGAAGTAAAGAGGCTGCAGGATAAAGGGTTTATTGTTGCCATGGCAGGCGACGGCATTAATGATGCGCCTGCCTTAGCTCAGGCCCATGTCGGTATTGCTATGGGCACAGGCACCGATGTCGCCATAGAAAGCGCCGGCGTAACGCTGGTGAAAGGTGATTTAAGGGGAATTGTACGCGCAAGGCTTTTAAGCCGCGCAACCATGCGCAATATCAAACAGAACCTCTTCTGGGCCTTTGTCTATAATTCCGTCGGAGTGCCTGTTGCAGCCGGCATACTTTATCCGTTTTTCGGGATACTCTTAAGCCCGATGATAGCCGCAGCAGCCATGAGCTTCAGTTCGGTCTCGGTAATAGGGAATGCCTTGCGGTTACGCAGGGTTAAAATATAGGTAGGCGCAGGCTTTAGCCTGCGTTTAATTTTCATTAATGGAGGCCGCCATGTCTTATTATTTCAGCAAAACATTAAATGTGTCATTTGAGGAAGTGGTTGCAAGAGTTACCGAAGAATTGAAGAAAGAGGGATTCGGCATTCTTACCGACATCGACGTCCAGGCGACCCTGAAGAAAAAACTGAATGCGGATTTCAGGAAATACAGAATCCTCGGCGCCTGCAACCCGCCGTTCGCCTACCAGGCATTGCAGGCCGAAGACAAGATAGGCTTGATGCTGCCCTGCAATGTCATTGTTCAGGAGCTTTCCGAAGGTAAGGTCGAAGTCGCCGCAATCGATCCCATAGTATCCATGCAGGCAATAAATAACCCCTTATTAGGCAATGTGGCCCAACAGGTACATGCTAAACTCAAGAAGGTGATCGAAAGTTTATAGGTTTTGCTATTTGTGTTCAAAAAGGGTTTTTACTTCGTTCATCAGTTCGTTGATGTCTTTGAACTGGCGGTAGACTGAGGCGAATCTGACGTAGGCTACTTTATCGAGTTCCCTTAGGGCGCCCACTACCTCTTCACCGACCCAGGCGCTCGGAATCTCTTTAACGCTAAGGCCGATCAGTTTTTTTTCTAGGGAGTCTGCAATGCCTTCAAGGGTTTCCATGCCGATGGGTCTTTTTTCGCAGGCTTTTTTCAGACCTCCAAGGATCTTCAGCCTCTCAAAGGGTTCGCGCCTGCCGTCTTTTTTCACAACCATGGGGATAATGTCTTCTACGCGTTCGTATGATGTGAAACGCTTCCCGCATTTCAGGCATTCCCGCCTGCGGCGTATTGCGTCGCCCTCCCTGCTGGTGCGGGAGTCTATGACTTTGTCTTCAAGATTGCTGCAGAAAGGACATTTCATAATAAAATCCGATTAGAATTTAGAGGTTAGGATTTAATTTAATATATCGGGAATCTCTTGCAAAGGGTCTCTACCCTGTTTCTCAGGGCGCCGATTGCTTCATAATCGTTATTGTTTTGTATGACCGAAGATATTATTTCGGCGATCTCGACAATCTCCGTTTCACCCATGCCTCTTGTTGTTACGCACGGTGTGCCGAGCCTGATGCCGCTTGTTATAGTCGCCGGCCTTTCGTCATAGGGGATTACGTTTTTGTTGACGGTTATTCCGGCCTTCCCAAGGGCTTCTTCCGCCTCTTTCCCCGTAATATCTTTATTATTCAAGTCGACAAGCATCAGGTGGTTGTCAGTGCCGCCTGAAAAAATCTTAAAGCCATTTTTAATGAGTTCTTCCGCAAGTTTCCGGGCATTTTTAATGACCATAGCCTGATAGTCTTTAAACTGGGGACTAAGAGCCTCTTTCAGTGCGACGGCTTTTGCAGCTATGACATGAACAAGGGGCCCGCCCTGTATCCCGGGGAAAATCATCTTGTCTATGGCTTTCGCATACTCGGCCTTGCACATAATCATCCCGCCCCTCGGACCTCTCAGGGTTTTATGGGTTGTTGTGGTGACAAAATCCGCATAAGGCACCGGAGACGGATGCAGTCCTGCCGCGACAAGCCCGGCTATATGTGCTATATCCGCCATTAAATAAGCGCCGGATTCTTTTGCTATATCAGAGAATACGCTGAAATCAATAGTACGCGAATAGGCGCTTGCGCCGACCAGTATGATTTTCGGTTTATTCTCAAGCGCAAGACGTCTTATTTCTTCATAATCAATATAGCCCGTATCCCTGTTTACGCCGTAAAAAACAATTTTATAAAAAATTCCCGAAAAGTTAATCGACGCCCCATGAGAGAGATGACCGCCGTGGCTTAGTCTCATGCTCAATATAGTATCGCCGGGCTTCAGCACCGAGAAAAGAACGGCCATATTGGCCTGTGAACCGGAATGCGGCTGTACATTTACATGGTCGGCCCCGAAAAGCTGTTTGGCCCTGCCGACGGCAAGGCTTTCTGTGACGTCCGCATATTCACAGCCGCCGTAATAACGCCTGCCGGGATATCCTTCCGCATATTTGTTGGTAAAGACGGAACCCTGCACTTCAAGCACGGCAGGGCTTGCGTAGTTTTCGGATGCTATGAGAACAATATTCTTCTGCTCCCGTTCAAGTTCTTTAATGACGGCTTCATACACTTCAGGGTCGGTTGATTTAAGATTTTCAAATGCCATGTTTCTTTAAACGTTTCTCTATTTTTGTTATTTTATCAAGTCTTCTGCAGTGCCGGTTCCCTTCAAAAGGAGTGCTCACCCATGTTTTGACGATCTCTTTTGCAAGGTCTTTCCCGACGATCCTTCCGCCGATGACAAGTATATTGGCGTCATTGTGAAGTCTGCTCATCTTTGCGGTGAAAAGGTCATTGCATAGAGACGCCCTAACTCCCGGAAATTTATTGGCTACGATAGACATTCCTATGCCCGTGCCACAGATGAGTATCCCCAATTCTATCTTCCCTGAAGATACGGCGTCGGATACCTTTTCGCCAAAATCAGGGTAATCTACCGATTCAGGGCTGTCCGTCCCGTAGTCAATATATTGGATCCGGAGATTGTTTAACAGTGAGAGAAGCTCATTTTTGAGTTCCACCCCTGCATGGTCACAGCCGATTGCAATTGTCATATTGGTATTCGGATAATTAAGATACCTTAATATTATCCGAGAGATTCTTTTGAAGTCAAGAACAGTTATTCTTTCTTTTTTTCTATACGCGGGAAAAGGGCGGGCCCTTTCCGAATTGTGACGCCGGGTTTCATTTTACCCCACTGTGAATCGGTAAGGATGTTGGCTTTTGAAATATCTCCTCCAATATTAAGTTGTTCCCATATTTTTTCGGCTGTTGACGGCATAAAGGGATAGAGGAAGATAGCTATAAGCCGGAGGGCTTCGGCAAGGGTATATAAGATATTGGAAAGAACGTCCTGGTCGGTTTCCTTCCATGGAACGGCATGTTGTATGTACTCGTTTATTTCATTTATGAATGTCCACAGGTTTGCAAGAGCTATATGCAGTTCAAGATAATGCAGATGTTTGTCGAAACTTGAAATAAGACCGTCCTGCGGATCTTTAAACCATGCCTGAAGTTTTTTCTCCAGTCCGTCCCTGTCTTTGCCGTCCGAAGGTTCGGGAACAACCCCGTTCCGGTATTTTTCTATCATAGTGAGAGAGCGGCTTACCAGATTACCGAGGTCGTTTGCGAGGTCGGTATTAAAGCGCTGCGTTATTGCCTGCTCGGAGAAATCTCCATCAAGGCCGAAGGTCACTTCCCTGAACAGGAAATATCTGAAGGCGTCGGCCCCGAACTGTTCGGCAATCCTGCAGGGATCAACAACATTACCGAGTGATTTGGACATCTTCCTGCCTTGTACCGTCCACCAGCCATGGGCGAATATGTTTTTAGGAAGCGGCAACCCGAGGGCCATCAGCATGGCCGACCAGTAAACAGCATGTGTTGTGAGTATGTCCTTGCCGATCAGATGGTGCTCAGCCGGCCACCAGTCATCAGAGCTGCAAGCTTTTGCGGAGGGCGCAAGATACTTTGTGGCCGAGTAATAATTGGTAAGGGCGTCAAACCAGACATAGGTTACAAAGTTATCATCAAAAGGCAATGGGACGCCCCAGGAGAGTCTCTGCTTGGGGCGCGAGATACAAAGATCGCCGAGGGGGTTATTTTTCAGAAAGCCGAGGACCTCGTTCCTTCTCGTCTCCGGCAGAATGTAATAGGGGTTTTCTTCGATATAACGGATGAGCCTTTCCTGATATTTCGACATCAGGAAAAAGTAATTCTCTTCCGTAATCTGCTCTACAGGTCTTTTGCAATCAGGGCAATTTCCTTCAACAACTTCCTTTTCAGTCCAGAAGCGTTCATCAGGCACACAATACCATCCTGCATACAGCCTCTTTTCGATCTCTCCCGTGTTATAAAGTTCCTGTAAAACGCTCTGCACGACCTTTTCATGCCCTTTGTCCGTAGTACGGATAAAAGCGTCATAACGAATATTAAGTTTTTCCCACAGGTTCTTATAATTCTCAACCATACGGTCTGCGTGTTCCTTCGGACCAAGGCCCTTTTCCTTTGCAGCTTTTTCAACCTTCTGCCCGTGCTCGTCGGTGCCTGTTAAAAAAAAGACCTCTTTCCCTTTGAGCCTGTTGTATCTGGAAAGAATATCTGCGGCTATTGTTGTATAGGCATGACCTATATGGGGGACGTCGTTGACATAATATATCGGCGTTGTTATATAAAATTTATCCATTTACTTAATCCTTATTAACCGTCTCATAGTAATAACAACATTACTTATAAAATTCCTCCTAACCTCCCTTTGGCAAAGGGAGGATTTATACCCCTCTTTGGTAAAGAGGGGTAAGGGGAGATTTTCTGATTTATTAATACGATCATAAGTAAAGCCACATTTAAACACCCTCCCCTTTAACCCCTCCCCTCAAGGGAGGGGAAATTCTTAAGTCCCCTCTCCCTTGAGGGGAGAGGGCAAGGGTGAGGGTGTGTGGCTTTTCTTATGAACTCCTTAGTAAATTGGTCTCTCTTTCATCTTATACAAAAGATATTTTACTGCGGCGTCTTCTTTTGATGGAATTTACGTCTTTTTCTTTTCGGATGCCATTTCCTGGGTTTTTCCATGCCGTCCTGTTTACCCGGTTGTTGCTGCGTGGCAGCCGTCTCCTGAGAGGGTTCTACCGTGGTCGGTTCATCTCTAAGGGTCAGTTCCGGAGCCTCTCCGGGCGGATCACCCGAGGCTACAATAATTTCCTCTGATTCGCCTTCTTCGACAATCGAGGCGGCCTCATCTTCCCGGAGGGTCTTGTCCTCGGTGTAGGTTTCCGAATATTCATAACCCAGACAGCACATGAGTCTTCCGCATACGCCGGACAGTTTACCCGTATTGAGGACGAGCTCCTGTTTTTTTGCCATCTTGATAGATATAGGTTCAAAGGCTATAAGAAATTTTGCGCAACACAGTTCCCTTCCGCAAACGCCGAGACTGCCGATAATGCGCGCTCCATCCCTTACGCCGATCTGCCGCATCTCTATCCTCGTCTTGAACCTTGAAGCAAGGTCTTTCACCAGCTCCCTGAAGTCTATCCTCTTTTCCGCAGTGAAATAAAAAATGATGCGTTTTCTGTCGAGGGTCGCCTCGGTGTTGATAAGCTTCATAGGGAGACCCCGCGCCATTATCCTCTCAAGAGAATATAGTTTCGCGTCTTGCTCAAGTTTTTTATTGTCCTCTTGCTGGAGGAGGTCTTCTTCATTGACCTTGCGGATAATTTTTTTCAGTTTTCTGTCCGAGTCTTCTACGGTGCGGCGTTCAAGAACAATAGTGCCTATATTAAGTCCGAGCTCGGATTCTACGACGATAAGGTCCCCTTTGCGGACCTCGATGTCATTGGCCTCGAAGTCATAGACCTTCCCGCACGGCTTAAATCTTATCCCAACAATGTCAGGCATTTGTAATATCCATCCTCGCCCTCAAAAGTGAACCGGTGTAATTCCATGTGAGGGATTTATTTAAATTAAAATTGCAGCAGCCTTTTAAGGCATTTAGCTTTATATAACTTTCTATTATAACTTTTAAGTCCATAGAACTGCTCAGTTTATTTATATAATCTTTCAGGTCCCTGTTGATTAATCCGGATTCGTTACGGGTGATCTTTAAGATAGTCATGTCCCTGAGCAAAAGGAGGATAAAGTCGAACCACCGTTCCATTTCCTCCCTTGAACTCCAGCCGTCCTTTTCGGCATTCAGCATCCCCTTGAGAAGTCCGAAAAACCATTCCCTTTCTTCAAGCAGGCCGCCTGAAACCGCATAACCGGGCCGCCCCATCGAAAGACGAACAAGCAATGAAAGGGTCCGGGGGTCGGGGGGGCCGGAAGTTTTTGAGGGATCGTCTTTTTTCTTCTTGCCCTGCGCATTGACTGACGCCTGCTGCCGAACGACCTTTTCTATTACTTTTGCACATGCCTCATCGGACAAAGTAGTAAAATTTAAACGGGAACACCGGGACTTTATGGTATCGGGCAGATGCTCGGGATTTGACGATATCAGGACAAGCAGAGTGTCTTCAGGAGGTTCTTCAAGCGTTTTGAGAAAGGCATTTGCAGCATACTGATTCATAGTGTCCGCGTCATCGACGATTACAATCTTATACCTTCCCTCAAATGCCTTGAGAGAGAGAGCATCATCTATCGCGCGTATCTCTTCAATCCTGATCTGACCGCTGTCCGGGCTAATCAGGAGAAAATCGGGATGAATGCCCTTGTCTATCTTCCGGCATGACGGACATTTATCACAGGCGTCAATTTCGGAATGCGAACCGCCGGAGAGCGCTTCGGGATTGTCAAGTAATCCCCTGCTTTCTTCCGCCTGCCCGCTGCCCAAACAGTTAAGAGCTTTCGCAAGATTCATAGCGGCAAGTTTTTTACCTATACCGGATTCTCCCGCAAAAATATACGACGACGGTACCCTCCCCCTCTGAATGGTCCTGAGAAGAATACTTACCGCCTTATCCTGTCCGATTATATCTTTGAATGACATGATCTACCTTAACCCAAAAACTGCGGATGTGTAAAATAAATTTATTTAACTCGATGAATTTATTTAAAAAGATAGTTCATGGTAATTGCATAAAAATAATTTGGTAACACATCTATATAAGTACACTATTGTATCGAAAAATAAATTTATTTTACACATCCGCAGTTTCTTTGACAGTTTAAATGCATTTTTCGGGTTAACTGCTTTTTCTATGTTGATAGTAAATTCAAGAAGTTCCCTGATTCTATTATTAAGAATCGCTCAATTTAGGTTCTGATTGATTTGACAACCTCTAATTGAAACAAGTAGACTAATTTCAGGAGGTAAGATATATATGTCAACTACTACGGTAAGAATCCCTGAAGAAAAAAGGGATACGCTTAAAATTATTGCGTGCGTCGAGAAAAGAGATATAAAAGAAATACTTACAGAGCTTATAGATGAATATATCGAAAGACATCGTGAGACGCTTGAGATACTATCCCATCCTGAGTGGGTTGAAGAGATTAATGAGGGGTTAAAAGCTTCTGAAAGAGGCGAGGCCGTTAAATGGAGAAAAAAGAAATCTGGGAAATAGTCTTAACAAAACCGGCTGAAAAATCCTATGACAAGTCGACAAAGGAAATGCAGCAAAGACTTGACAGTTGTTTTGAGGAATTAGAAAAAACACCTTTATATGGCAAAAACATCAAATCCCTGACAGGCCGGTTAAAAGGACTTTATAGATATAGAGTCGGCGACCGGCGGGTAATTTACCGCCTCTTTCAGGAGGATAAAGTTGCCGAAATCGTTGCTATCCTTCCGCGAGGGGATGCTTATAGAAAGTAAATCAATATTGCGTATGAACAAGTCAAATATAGAGAAATTTTCATTATGTTTATTTTAAGATTGATTATATGGACAACTACAGGCTGACATTGGGCGGTCTTAAGCCGATATGAGATGATTAAGAAACCTGCAAGGAAAGATGATGACCGGATGAGGGACGCAAATAAAATCTGGTGCCCGGTCAAGGAATGCTTTCAGTACGTAAAAGCATGTCATGCCAACTGCAAAAAGAAATACAATTGCACATCCTTTAAAGACTACATTGAACCTAAACTTTTTTGAGGCGGATAATATCTCCTGCGGCATTGTTTCCGCAGGAGATATTATGAATTAGCCTCCGCAGCAGATACGTCTCATCCTTTTTTTCCCGCTCGGGGAAACGGACAGGATAACCTCGACTTTATTGCCGCATTTGCTGCATACCTGGACTCTGTTTTTTGCCTCAACTCTTGCCGAAACGTCTGTCTTTGATTTTCCTTTTTCTGCCATTCTTTTCTCTCCTTTTAACTTTTGATTTCAACAATATCAGAAATATATCCTAAACATCCGCCGCCAGGCACACATCTTTCCTGTAGCAACCTTATATCGTATTGATACACTTTAATGCGGGCTTAAACGCCGGCAGAATATTTCACAAAACTTAATATTGTAATACTATTATTAAATTATTATCAATAGAATTCATCAGAATTTTTCAACTATTCGGTAAAACGGGGGTAATTGAATTTTTTGGGGTAAGTAACCGCGTCGCTCCGCTACTTGCAATGAGAGCCTTAAAAGAATAGCCCGGATTAGGTTATACTAATCTGCATAAATATTAATAAATCGCCGGAGGATTTTTAGAAAATAATCATGTCCGTTTCTAAAAAGATACTTGAACTCACAAAACCTTACTGGCCGAGGATTTTTGCAGGCATTGTCTTAAGCCTTATCGTCTCCGGTATAACCGGCGCTATAGCCTGGACCGTCAAGCCCGCTCTCGATGAAGTGCTGGTCGGAAAAAAATACGATTACCTGAAACTGCTTCCGATAGGGGTCTTCCTGCTATTTTCCATAAAAGGGTTTCTGAGTTTCGGCCAGTTGTATTTAATGAAATCCGCCGGCATGAAATTAGTCAGGGAGACAAGAAATAAATTATATAATCACGTCCTGTATCTTCCGGTCGGATACTTCCATAAAGAATCCTCAGGGGTGGTTATATCAAGGATCATGTACGACGTAGAGTCGCTGAACGGACTGATTTCCGAGGTCATAAAGACTTTTATTATTGAAATACCGACCGTAATCTTCCTTTTGAGCGTTGCGCTTTACAGAAAATGGGACCTCACACTCATGAGCCTGATACTTTTGCCTCTTATAGCTTACAGCACAAGAAAATTCGGCAAAGGCGTGAAAAAGAAAAGAAAGGAAGCTCAGAGAAAACTTTCATTCCTTACTCACAGAATCGGCGAGAGTATTCTCGGTTCGAGGATCATAAAAATATTCAACCGTGAACAAACAATGGGCGAGAAATTCAGGAGTGACAACCAGCGATACTACAGGGAACTTCTACGGGTCATCAGGCTGAAGGAGTTTACCAAGCTGATTATTGATGTTGTGACCGGCGCCGGGATAGCCATCGTTCTGGGATACGGAGGTTTTATGGTTATGCATGGCACGATTACCCCGGGGGTTTTTGCCTCTATCCTTGTGGCTATTTATATGATGTTTACCCCCGTGAAAAAGCTTGGAGAAGCATACGGCGTCTTGCAGGAGTCGAGGGCTTCTCTCGAAAGGATAGATACCCTGCTGAATGCCGAACACGAAAAGCAGGGTCATAGCAAAATACACGGGTTTAAGAATTCAATACGCTTTGAAAATGTATCTTTTACTTTTCCAGGGAACAACTCGCCTGTTCTAAAAGATATTAACCTGGAGATCAGGCAGGGTGAAATGATTGCGGTCGTCGGCCGCAGCGGTGTAGGGAAATCAACGCTTGTGGATTTAATTCCGAAATTCCATGTCCCTTCAAGCGGGACTCTGTCGGTTGACGGGATAAATATCAATGACATTGAGCTTCATTCTCTCAGGGAACAGATAGGCATAGTAAGTCAGGATATAATTCTTTTTAACGATACGGTTAAGGAAAATATTGCGTTCGGCAAACAGAACGTCTCGGAAGATGATATTATTGAAGCGGCCAAAATGGCCTATGCCGATGAATTCATCCGGGAATTGCCGGAGAAATATAATACGATTATCGGCGAGAGAGGGTTAAAGCTGTCCGGCGGTCAGCGTCAGAGGATCGCCATAGCAAGGGCCATTCTCAAGAACCCGCCCATCCTTATCCTCGATGAGGCAACCTCTTCCCTCGACTCGGTGTCGGAGTCTATCGTTCAGAAAGCTCTCGACCTGCTTATGAAAGGCCGCACAACAATCGTTATTGCGCACAGGCTCTCTACAATCAGGAATGCGGACAGGATATTGATTATAGAAAAAGGCAGAATAGCGGATATAGGGAACCATGAAGAGCTTATCGAAAAAAACACGACCTATCGTGAACTATATCAGACATTGTCTTAAAGTCCGAGAAGGCCTTTCTCCCCGAGATAATCCATGATCTTACTCACGCTTTCTTCAATACTTAACCTGTCCGTATCAAGAACAATTTCAGGGTTTTCCGGCGGCTCATAAGGGTCCGAGACCCCGGTAAAATTCTTTATCTCGCCGCTCCTGGCTTTTTTGTATAGCCCCTTCGGGTCCCTCTCTTCACAGACCTTTAGATCGCATTTCAGATAGACCTCAATAAAATCACCCGGTCCAAACATCCGTCTGACCATGAATCTGTCCGCCCTGTAGGGTGAGGCAAAGGCTGCAACAGTGAGTATCCCCGCATCAAGAAACAGCACTGACACTTCCCCAAGCCTCCTCAGGTTCTCTCTCCTGTCCTCCGCTGAAAAACCCAGGTCCCTGCATAATCCCTGTCTTACATTGTCGCCATCCAGCACATAAGTCTTTATGCGGCGCTGAAAAAGTCGGTATTCGAGTTCATGAGAGATCGTAGATTTCCCCGATCCGGGAAGCCCTGTAAGCCAGACAAGGGCGGTTTTGTGGCCGTTCATTCTCCATCTGTCCTTTTTCCCGATTTTTCCCTTGTGAGGAGTGATATTATTTCCCATGCTATTCTTTCTGTATCCTTTCTGATTATTGTATACCGGCCGTTTCGATCCCTTTTTTCTTTCTTTCCTTGCGGCGTAATTTGTTGACGATTTGCCCCCTGTATGTTTCCTGAATCCCGGATATCATTTTTTCTATACTATTCATTTTTCTTGCCTTGCCGCTATATTTCAGAGTATAACCATGGGATAACAGTAATTCTCCGGCTATGCTTTCAAAAATTTCTATCTTCCGTGCATTGAGCTTTCTCTCCCACGCATTGACCATCCTTGCATCAGGCTCCTTACCCAGCATAGAGTGCTGCTGAATCGTATATCCGGGTACTTTGAAGCCTCCTCCCTGAATCATCTGAGGCTGATACTGCAGATTCAGGAAAAGACATATTTTTTTCAGAGTGATCTCCGTCTCTCTGATCAGGTCTTCATATCTGATACGCAGAACCCGATCCCTTCCTATGGCAGACTCTGCAGTAATGCCGCACGATACATTCTCCACCCAGGAATATGCAGCCCTGTCTATAGTATTTGCGCCCCAGTCAAGGGGTATTATGGAGGCTGCCACCGCTCTTCCGTCTCTGATAATATTAATAAACCGCGCTTCAGGGAAAAGTTCTGTCAGCACGTTCACGAATTGTATATTTGCCGGCGTATGATCTATCCACATCCTTGTATCAGGCCTTGAGGATTTGCACGAATAAGATTTTGCAAGCCACAAAATAAGCTCACCATATGAATGAATTTCGCTATATGGAACCATAGCAATATCTAGCGCCCATATTTTGAACCTCCAGTGCTTTTTTATCATCTCCGTCGCTTTCCGGAGATCGGGATTCTCATTACCATGAAGATTGAGGCGTCGATACACACTAATCTTAAACTGAGATTCAGGGGTACAGATGCAGTCACTGTGGGAGCCGATCAGGTCACCCAATAATGTTGTGCCGCTCCTTGGATGTCCGCCTATGAAAACTGGTATCACGACCTTGTTTAAATTCCTTCCTTTATGCAAACTGGCAATTCTTTATAGTATAATGTAAAGATTAATAATCAGGCTATACTCAATAATGAAAGTATTCTCTGCCTGCGACCTCGATCTATGATGACAGAACAGAACCGGTATCTATCTATTGTCTATCCCCATAACCAGCGCCTCATGTCGGGCAAGGCACATGATATTGTTATCGTGAGGACCTGTCATTCCATTGCAAAACAGGGCCATGCTGTGAGAGTCATCACCGGCAGGCCCTCCGGCCCGGAGTCTGTCTATGATTTCTATGGACTAAAGCCGCTGCCGGAGTTTGATATTGTTCAGGTCCCCATGCTCAGGGGCAGACATTTTTCGTGGCATGGCATATTCAATCTTTTTTGTCTCTTGAAAATACTCGATCTCAAGAAAAAGGGGCAGGCTGATGTAATATATCTCAGGGAAATAAAACTTGCGCAGTTTTTGCTGCAATTCAAGAAACTAATCGGCCTTCCCTTTGTTATCGAAGTTCATGACCTGAAAATAAAAAAATTCTACGATCCATGCCCTGTGAAAGATAAGGGTGAAGATGTCGTTTTCCGGAAGGTGGATGCCATCGTTGTTCTACTGACCTCTTTCGGCAAGATCCTAAAAGAAACCTACAACATTTCCGGCATACCGGTAATCAAGGTGCCTCTGGCAGCGGAAAAAATCCGCTTTCCCCTCAATTGGAAGAATAACGGCAACAAAACAATCGGGTATATCGGACAATTGTATCCCATGCAGGGAGTCGATATCCTGATAGAAGCTATCCGTTATATGCCTGACGCCAGATTAAGCATCATCGGAGGCAACGAGAAAGATTTAAACAGATTAAAACATCTTGCTTCAAATCTGAACCTTGATAAGAGAATAGATTTTCACGGGTTTGTCCATCCTCACAGGGTTTCTGAAATAGCAAAGGATATCGATGTCATGGTAATCTGTGCTCTGGACAGGGGCAAAAGGCGCTATGCCGCGCATACAAAACTATATGAATATATGGCGATGGGAAAACCGATTGTTGCGTTTGATCTGCCTTCCGTCAGAGAAGAGGTGACCGACGGTAAGGATATCCTTCTTGCGAAACCCGACGACCCGAAAAGCCTTGCAGAGAAGATAGGTTATATATTGGACAATCCTGATTTTGCAAGGCAGCTCGCCTTAAATGCATACGGAACAGCCGATGAATTCAGCTGGGCGAAAAGGGCGGCACGGCTTTCTGAAGTATTCACCATGGTCTGTGCAACAAGCAAAGAGAAGAATGGACAAACTTAATAAAAACAGAATTCATACCAGCACCTCCGGAACCCTGCTACTGTTTTTTTATGATCCGGACAGTATATTATGGATGGAAGAGAGAATCCCCGCGTTACTTACCAGGCAGGATGGTATACCCGTAAGGAGTTCCCAATTTGCCACCGTCATGCAGTTCGAAAATCCATTGACCGGAGAAGCATTTTACTATAAAGAATTCCACAACAGGGGGCTCAAGGATCTGCTTAAGAACCTGGTCGGGCTTACGCGTAGCAAGCGGGCCTTTACAGCAGGTCATCAACTTCTGAAATTCGGGTTTCCGACCCCTGAACCTGTTCTTCACGGCGTTGTCAGGATCTTCTTCTTCATCCGCAAAAATTTTATGATTACAAGAGCTGTTTCCGGAGATAGGACATATGAGTATTTCAAGCACAGGTATAATTTGCCGTTGCCGCCTGAATTGCTTGAGGAAAAGAGGGCGCTTATATACAAAGCCGGACATGAAATCGGCCGGTTGCACAGGGCAGGCATCTTTCATGGAGACTTGAGGGTTGGAAATCTTATCATTGAAGGATATGGTCCGGCATCCAAAATTTATTTTGTAGACAACGAGCGTACCATGCGCTACGGTATACTATCAGCGGACAAAAGGCTCAAAAATCTGGTGCAGCTTAATATGGTGGGGCTTCCCCATATTTCAAATACTGACCGGTTACGATTCATGAATGCATATCTTAAGGAAAATCCGGAACTGGAGCCGACAGCGAGGGAAATGATTCGAAAGATTATTGGAAAAACCAAAAAAAGGTTGCAGAAGAAATATCCATCCGTATTGGAGAGGCTATGAGAAAAATTAGTATTCTTCACCTGGCAAAAAAATATGAGTGTAATCGTCCGTTGCGTAATATAATGATCTTGGGGACTGATCCGGAAAGATATAAGGTGAAGGTCTGTTATCTTTCAGGGAAACCTGATGGTAAAAATATTCTTGACCGGCACGGATTGTCCATCTATTTGGATGTCGATAATCCAAGCAAACACAAGATCAGGACGACAATAATGCTTAAGAATTGTCTAAAGACTGAGAGACCCGATATACTGCACTGCCATCGTCATGCCGCAAGCGTTTTTGGAGTTCTTTCCAAACTGACAGAGAAAACAAAAATAATTGCCCATGTCCACGGACTTAATCGGACAAGATCGTTCAAGAGACGCTTTACTAACTGGCTTCTCTTAAAGCATGTTGACAAAATAATTACCGTTTCAAACAGTGTTAGACTCGATGTTATTAATACTAACTGGAATATGGATCCGGCAAAAGTCGTTACTGTCAAGAATAGTGTAGATCTTGAGATGATAGATAATGTTAAGATTAGTAAAATGGATTCCCGTTTGAAGCTTGGAATCTCGGAAGATGAAGTGGTATTTGGAACAGTCGGTCGACTTGTTTCGACAAAGGGCCAATCTTATCTCCTCGATGCATTCTCTGAGGTCCAAAGGAAAATTCCGAATTCAAGGCTTGTTATTATGGGTGACGGACCGTTATTCAAGAAGTTAAATAAGAGAGCGGAAGAACTGAACATATCTTCGAGGGTCCTGTTTACGGGTTTCAGGGAAGACGTTCTTGAACTGATTAGAGGGCTCGATGTATTTGTCCTCCCTTCGTTGGCTGAAGGGCTTTCGATAGCCCTGCTTGAAGCCATGGCATCGAAGCTGCCGGTCATCGCATCGGATGTGGGAGGAATCCCGGAGGTTTTCGTAAGTTCTCATTGCGGCAGGCTCGTTCCTCCAAGAGATGTTTCGGCCCTTTCTTCTGCAATGGTTGATATTGGCTCATTGAATTATGAGCAGAGAACGCTTCTCGGAGACAGCGGACGGAAAAGGATCGAGAAAGAATTCACGCCGAATGTCATGATCAGAAATCTACAGGCTATATATGAATCCGTGTTAGCGGGGGCTGAGTAGTTGTGAGCACGGCCTATAAAGACACAGCCATTTCTTATCTCGGCAAGATAGAGCTGTCGATGCTCACTGGCTTACTGTTTGTCCTTCCCTTTAACCGTCTCACGACTTTAAAGGAGGTGCTCTTTTTCCTGCTGATAGGTTCTTTCGCCGCGGTAAGATTAGGGGATCATAAAAGAATCGTCCGGGTGTCTTTTCCGAGCAAACCGCTTAATATCTTGATCCTAATGTCTTTTGTCTGGGCGCTCTTCGCACTAATAAGTGCAGTAGACAGGTCTTATAGTTTCCATGAAATAGCAACGAAGTTGTCGAAGCAATACATCCTTTATTTTCTTGCATTCTTTGTCGTGAGGGATATCCCGGCCGAAAAGATTAAATGGCTTTTCTTGCCATTGGTTTTCTCGGCAGTCATAATGTCTCTCTCGGCCTGCTATCAGTTTTATCAGGACCCACGGTTTTTTACAAACAGGGTTTACGGTCTGACGGGGGCATTCTACAGGTTATCTACCTTCCTCGTCCTTTCTGTTCCTCTCGTCATCGCTCTGGCACTTTCTTTTCAGGGTTGGATAAGGGGCGTATTCCTCATTCTCATACCGATTTTGTTTGCCGCCCTTTTTTTTACCTTTACTAGGGGGGCCTGGATAGCGGTAATGGTGGAGATACTGATTCTTGCCGGTATTTTTATGAAAAAATACAAAAGACTCTTTATGACCCTGTTCATAACAATTTTTCTGGTAATCGCAGGGCTTGCCTATAAATCGGTGATCCCGCGTCAGGTCATCATGCACGGAAGTGAAAAGCCGAGGATAGAGGCCTTCGAGCTCTCAGTCGAGATAATCCGGAATTACCCTTTTACCGGGATAGGATACGGTAAAGAGACATTCTCCAAGTATTATCCTACGGCATTGGTGAAACACACGCATAATATATTTCTCAATACCGCTGTTGAAACGGGCCTGATCGGGCTCCTGATCTTTGCAGCGATATTAGCCGTTATTATCAGGAGATTCTTCAGGGAGATACGTGATGAAACGGCCCTTCAGCGGAGACTTCTCATTTCGGGGATTTTCACCTCATTTATCGGTTTCCTCTCTCTCAATCTGTTTGATTATATGTATCACGGCTGGCCCGGGCAGATGGTATGGATTCTCATCGGCATGGGTTATGCGCTGATGATGGGGCCAAGCTCCGGGAAAGAAACTTCATTGAGGCAGGCCTAATCGGGATTAACTGACAGCAGTTTGGCCCCTTTTAAAAATCACGAGCAGATAGGGACTCCAGCGCCATGAATTGAACCTCCTCAGAAAACTAATTCTATTTGTAACGCCTGTGAGCACTTTAAAGAATAATCGTATAAGCCTGTTGACGGGCGTTCTCTGCTCACACCTCCGGCAGTTATGTAGATCAAGGCCGCCGAGATATCCTTTGAAAAGGGGGGTTAGTGAATATTTGTCTTCGAAGGCCTCATAGGTTTTCAAATCCATTGCTCCGAGGTTGTGTGTGGCAAGTATTCCTGGTGAGGTTTTTTGTAAAATCAGTTTCGCAATTCCCGAAAAATTTGGGACACCTATCATGAGTATTCCCTCCTCCTTAACCATTTTGAGATGTTTTTCAAGGATCTGAGACAGGTCGCCGAAATGTTCGATAAGACCGAAGGAATAGACAATATCGAACAGAGGCAGGGATGAAGTGTCATCCGTCAAGATATTGAATCTATAGATTGTGGCAGGTACATTCAACAAATCGAAATTCTCCTTCATCTTCGCACAACCGGTTCGGGAATAATCAATCCCATGGATATCGTAGTGAAAATGTTTTCTGAAATAGGCGAGCCATCTTCCGGGCGCACCACCGATTTCCAAAATTCTGAGGCCATCTTTTTGGGGCAGATACCTGTCAAAGATCCCTATCATCTCTCGAGTTACAAACTTTGTGGTATCCCTTTTGATCTCAACCGGTAGTTTTATCCGTAACCAGCGATTGTCCCAATATTCATGTTCGGTCAGTTCTCTTTTCTCCATGATGACTCCCCTCTTGTTTCAGAACTCCGACCAAGATTTCTCCGATGCTGTGATCAAGAACCTCCTAACCCGGCTAAACCGGACCCATAAGGAGGAAATTACCTTGGTATCATATAGAATAACAGTGGACTGTACATATAGTAAAACCGCAGGCGAATATATAGCCAAGATAGAAAACAACAGAAATACTATCATCATAGCGCCGGACACAAGGATCATGTTTTATGCAAACCTGAATTCTCCGGTCATCGAATGCGGGAATCAACTCGTAAAATATGAGAATCTGATTCAGATGAAATACGATGATCTGATTTCAATCCTCAGGGGGAACAGGGTCGAATACTTTTTATGGGAGGCAAAAGCATGGAAAAATAGCGGATACGATTTTCCGAAGGCGGTTCAGGTAAAACATTTAAAGGAGATAAAACGGTGGGAAGAAGAGCATCTAATCTTATACCGTGTTTTATAATTCACATCTTCCTGAGATATCCCAAAACAATGTTCCCCCGGCTGTCCTCAAAGAATTCCGAATATACCCTGTCCCAGGCGATTTCCCCGAATGCCTTTTTTCTGGAATCTCTTGATTCAAGATACTTTGTGTCAAACAGAAAAAATACCTTATTTTCCCTTTTGCCAAGAGCCTTAAGATCGGAGAATTCATCCGCCTGAATTATGTCCTTGTTCACATAACAGGTAATCCCCAAAAATCTTCTGTATCCCATCTCATATATTCTGACGATATCCTCGGGCAATACGCTGTTGATCCTTTTAGCTATATTCCTCGGATTATTTTCTTTTGCCGTATCAAATTGCGTATCAATGTATGCATAGGTGATGAATAAAAGCCCGGTGGTTAAGGTAAGCCAGAGTGGAATCCGATGCAACGATATTTCATATTTTATATATATGATATACATACCCAAAAAGATAACCGAACAAAGCAATATGAGCAGAGAAGGAGTAAATGAGTGGAAAGTCTTTGTTTTAAGGAAGAAGACGGTTGCAATGATTCCGATTGATGAGATTAACGCTACCGCGGAACAGAAAGTAAGAATTCCCTTGAAAAACCTTTCTATTGCGGGATTTTCTTTTGCCCTCTTCAGATACATTTCAAACAAAAAAGCAAGCCCTATAGCAACAAAAGGTCCAGCCGGGAGGAAATACCGGAACCGCGCATTCGGGAGAAACCAATAGAGGGGAAAATTGATCATGATCAGAACAAGAGAGAAAACAAACAGTTCGTTGCCGAGGAAATCTTTAGCGTATCTTCTGATATCTCTTGAATAAAGCATAGGTATGGTCATGAGCATCCATGGCATGAAAGATAGTATCCCTTCAATGGGATAAAAAACAAGGTGCCCGAAAAAAGAAAAGGACGTCTTGCTTTCAGCCCTGTCCACGATCTGATTGATCCACATATGATTATACTGTTCCATGGAAATGCGCTGCAGGACAAAGAACATATAGACTCCCAGGATCAGAACAAAAAAAAGCAGTCCAAACAAATGGCTTTTTGAAAAAAAGAACGACAGGCTTTTTCTGTAGAACAGATAGGCAAAGACTGTCAGATAAAAATAGGCAATAACCTGGGGGCCTTTTGTCAGGAATCCCAGCCCGACCAGTGAAAGTGTTATGCTCCATAACAAAGCAGGCTTCCATTGCCTGACATATCCGTTGAGCCATATAAGAAGGATAAGCACAACAAAGAAGATGAAAAGGCTGTCGATTTCGGCGGTTCTTCCTTTCTTAATCAAACCGATCATGCAGAGCGCTGCTATTGCGGCAAAAAGCCTTCCCTCCCGTGATAGCCATTTTCTCGTCAGAAAATAGATTGAAAGCGATGTAGCGAAGACCATACACACGGACGGTATGCGCGACGTCCATTCATTCACAACACCGAACAGGCTCCCGCTTCCTGCTATAAGCCAGTTCATCATAGGGGGCTTCGTAAAATAGGGTCTCCCATGCAGCATGGGTATTATCCAGTCCCCTGTCTTTAACATCTCCTTCGCGATTATAACTCTCAAAGGTTCATTCCCGTCCCAGACAGGAAACCCAAGGAAGGGGAGATAAATAAATGCAGTAAGCAGCAGGAGCAGAAAGCAGTCTTTTACGGAATTATTGTTTGCCGTCACTCCGGAGTTGTCCATATAATATATATTTTAATACTTAAACGGTTTTTATTATATAATTAAAAACATGATAACTTTCCTTTTTGGTATTAGTCAAAAGCATATAGAAGTCACGTCCGTTATAGAGGGAATCAACTCGTAGATGTTGACTGCCGTTCAAAACGTGGACCTTACACTACCTGAAAACCTTGATGTAATCATAGACAAAGGGACGTCCTTTACTCTGAAGAAGCATGATGTTTCAACAACCGTAGGCGTCATCAAGGGGGCCGATTTCGGCCTGCCCCGTGACCTTCTCTTAAAGCGGTTCAACTACAGGGGGTTTTTTGACTTCCTTATACACGCTATCTTTAATGGCAGGGCAAAGCGCCTCTGGGGAAAAAATCTCCTGCTATACAGGAAAGGGCTTCCGGTGCCGGAGCCGTTAACATATATTGAATCGTCTCTGAAACGGAAGAATGCCTTTTTTATCTCTTCCGTTATAGATAATGCGGAGAGCCTTTCGGGTTTATACAGGAAAGGAGTTGTTCCTAACAATAAAGAATTGGTCAGGCAGCTTGCTGAAACGATTGCCCGCTGGCATCTCTCAGGCGCAGTCCACGGAGACCTCAAATGGCCGAATATACTGATCCAAAAAAAACTTGGGACATATGGATGCTTTTTGATCGACTTGGATCAGGCAAGAATGTTTTCCTCTCCATATATCAAAGGAATCAGAAAGGATATTGAAAGATTCTACCGGTTCGGACTTCAGCTCGGAGCCGAACAATGGGTCGAGGCGGAGTTCTTCCCGGAGTATGTATCGTTTATAACGGATAAAATAAAGCCGCGGATTAATCTTGATTCGGTTAAAAATAATGCCACAAACGAATGGATTAGGAAAGGACGGAAAAGGTTATAGGTTAAACCTTCATAGAATGAAACTGGCTTTTTGCTTATTTAAATATTTCCCTTTCGGGGGACTCCAGAGGGATTTCAAAAGGATAGGAGAAGTCTGCCTTAACAGAGGCCATGATATATACATATACACTATGGCTTGGGAAGGAGAGAAACCTCATGGTTTTGAGGTTTCTCAGGTACAAGTCAGGGGCGTCACCAATCACCGGAAATGCCGGAATTTCTCAATAAAGGTGAACCAATTTATTCGTGAAGAGCGGTTTGATGTTGTAGTAGGGTTCAATAAGATGGAGGGGCTTGATGTCTACTATGCTGCAGACCCTTGTTATAAGGCCCGAATTCTAAAAGAAAAAGGTCCTTTGTACCGCATCTCTCCGCGATACAGGACTTATCTGACATTGGAACAATACGTATTCAAACCTTCTGCCGGAACACACATCCTTCTCATTTCCGAAATGGAAAAGGCTAAGTATATCCAATACTACCAAACCCCTGAAGAGCGTTTTCACAGTCTTCCGCCAGGCATCGCCAGGGACCGGGTCATACATGGCAATATTGCCGGAATCAGAAAGAGTGTTCGTTCCGAACTGATTATCGGGGACGATGAGATAATGCTGCTCATGGTAGGGTCCGGCTTTAAAACCAAAGGACTGGACCGTTCTTTATCGGCATTGGCAAGTCTTCCCGAAGGGTTAAGGAAAAAGACAAAACTTTTTATTATAGGACGGGGGAAGCCTGAATCTTTTGAAAAGATTGCACGGCGGCTGAACATAGACCGTCAGATTCAATTCCTCGGAGGCCGCGATGACGTCCCCCGCTTTATGGCAGGCGCCGACCTCCTGCTTCATCCCGCCTATACTGAAAATACCGGCACGGTGCTTATTGAAGCAATGGCTGCGGGATTGCCTGTCATCGCAACGGATATATGCGGCTATGCCTTCCATATCAGAAAGGCTGATGCAGGCATGCTGGTCCCTTCACCGTTTCGACAGGATATATTCAACAATATGCTTGAACGGATGATTACTTCACGGGAAAAAGAAACATGGAAGCGGAACGGTCTCAGATACGTATCGGAGAATGATGTCTTCAGTATGCCTGAGAAGGCTGCCGATGTTATTGAAGCGGTAGCAAAACAAAAGGCGGGAAGAGGATGATAGAACTCTGTCCGGACCTCGGTAAATTTTTTAAAGGCGCCGGCGCTTTTGACGAGATATTAAACCTTCAGGGCAAGGTCTATCGTCAACACAAAAACCGTACGACACTGCGTTTTGTCAGTGACGGCAAGGGGTATTTTGTGAAGATCCATCGCGGAATAGGATGGGGCGAAATACTAAAGAATATTTTCAGCCTTAAATGGCCGGTAGTAAGCGCACGGAATGAACTAAACGCTATTAATAAATGTGAACAACTCGGCATTGCTACCATGAAAATAGCCGGTTTCGGTGAAAGAGGCGTTCCCCCTGTCCGGCTTGAATCCTTTCTTATTACCGAAGAACTCGAAAACACTATTAGTCTGGAAGAGTTCTGCAGTGACTGGAAAAATAATCCGCCGGACTTTCGATTGAAAGCGGCTCTTATCCGGAAAGTCGCCGGCATAGCCCGTATATTGCATCGGAACGGAGTCAATCATAGAGATTTCTACATCTGTCATTTCCTGCTTGACCTTAAAAGTAATCCCTCCTCATCCACTTTTAATCTTTACCTTATTGACCTCCACAGGGTCCAAATCCGCAAACATACACCCCGGCGCTGGATCATCAAAGACCTGTCAGGACTTTTTTTCTCAAGTATGGACATCGGTCTGACTAAAAGAGATTTATTCAGATTTATGAAAGCCTATAGCGGAAAGCCGACGCGTTCTATTTTCAAAGAAGACCTGTATTTCTGGCGTCAGGTTCTTGACCGTGCAGTGAAATTATACAAAAAGGATTTTAAACGCCTTCCGGCCTTATTTTGAAATTTATTTTACAAGCAGATGCAATACCTTACATATAGACCAGGCAAGTATTGTGCAAGCAGGGATTGTTATGATCCACGCAAGCACAATGTTCCCACCGACTCCCCACTTCACTGCAGACAGTCTCTTTGAAGCGCCTACGCCCATGATTGTTGATGAGATTACATGAGTAGTTGAAAGAGGAAGTCCTATCCTGGATGCGACTTCGATTACTGTTGCTGCTGCTGTCTCTGCGGCAAAGCCGTGGATAGGTCTGAGATGTACAAGTTTCATCCCGAGGGTTTTAATGATCCTCCAGCCCCCGGCTGCCGTGCCAAATGCCATTGCTGTTGCACACATTATTATCACCCAGAACGGAACATGGAAATCCGGGAGTTTATAATAGCTCACCAGGGCCATGGTAATGATACCCATTGTTTTTTGTGCGTCGTTGCTGCCATGGCTGAAGGCCATATAAGCTGCCGAAACGATCTGAAGCCTTCCGAAAAGGGAACTGACCAGCGTTGGTGTTGACCTCTTGAATAACCATATAAGGGCGAACATCAAGAGAAGGCTCAGGACAAATCCAATCAGCGGAGAGAGAATTAACCCCATAAAAACCTTATAGACGCCATGTTTGATGACGACGGCAATGCCTGAAGTGGCCACGGAAGCCCCCACAATACCTGAAAGGATCGCATGGCTTGAAGATGTGGGGAGGCCCAGATACCAGGTAATTAAATCCCATACAATCGCAGCTATCAATGCGGAAATTATCGTTACCTGTGTAATACTTACAGCCTCCACAAGGCCGGCCGCGACAGTCTTGGCAACCGCTGTCCCTGATAATGCTCCGACCATATTCAAGATAGCGGCCATTGTAACTGCAACTTTAGGAGTTAGAACCCTGGTTGATACTGATGTGGCAATGGCATTGGCCGTATCATGGAAACCGTTTATGAAATCAAAAATAACGGCAAGAACTATGACGCAGAGGAGTAAAAAGAAGGACTCAGGCATTTTTAAGGACTATGCCTTCAAGGATATTGGCAACATCCTCACATTTGTCCGATGCATCTTCAAGGTGCTCATATATTTCTTTCCACTTGATAATAAGAATAGGGTCTTTTACCGAGTCGAACAGATGACCGAGGGCGTCTCTGAAACACCTGTCTATTCTGTTTTCGAGCCTGTTTATCTCGATGCAGTATTCCTGGACATGGGAATAGTTTTTTTGTCTCAGCTTAATGATAGCCTTGTGCACCAATTCAGTGGTGGTGAGAAGGTCTTTTGACATGGCTAACGCGTGTTTTGTGGATTCCGTCAGTTTAAATACGGTCAGCCTGTCAGCTGCAGCCCAGATAAGGTCGAGAATATCATCGAGCGTCGAAGCAAGGGCGTATAGGTCCTCCCTGTCGATAGGGGTAACAAAAGTTTTGTTCAGTTTCTTGATAATATCATGGGTTAAGATGTCTCCGTCCTGCTCCAGCTCGTGGACTTCCTTTGCCCAGGCGTCAAGATTGGTAAAGTGTTCCATAATAGCCACCAGCAGGGTAGCTGCATGGGAGATGTTGGCAGCTACCTTGTCAAAAACCTCAAAAAAGTCGATTTCTTTAGGAAATAATCTCATGGCCTTTTCATCCCTGACGAAAGTTAGAATATATAAAAATTACGTTAAAGTCAACCAGTGAATTGTACTATTATTCATAAAGAATTTCAATAAATATATAATAATTGTTGCAATCCAGACAGTGTAAAAAAGAAATGGATGCAGAAAACCTCGCCGCGGTTGTTTTCTGCAATTCGCCTGCGGGGCTAATTATGGGGAGCGCTTCCATTTGGCGCACACGTCTATTTTGCCTAAGGGTGGGCGTGCTTAGGCGGCCTTGCACAGATGTACAGCCATGGAATGCGCTCTAAAGACTTCGGCTTGATTCTAACTTCCTTTGAACCTTGCAGGCCGATAAAAACCACAAGGCCACTTCCTCTTTTTTCCTGGGGGTCGGATAGCTTGCGCCGCATATCTCGAAAAACCTCAGGCCCAATAAAAAGGCAAAAAACCTGTCCTGAAACGTCCAATCTGCCAAGTCCAGATAATCTATCCTGCCGTCCTTCAGCGCATTTAAGACCTTGATCCTGTTTTCCTCGTAAATGATCGGAGCGCCGGCCTCACTCATTTGTACTCCTCCAAATATTGCGCCTTGATCTCTTCAAGCATGGAATCTATTTCTTTGTTGAGTTTTCGGACCCTGGCCAACCCCTGCTGAAACGCTTGATACGCCTCGGCCTTCTCCCTGACTGCCGGCTGGTCTTCCTTCCTGACCATCTTGAGAGACCGTTTGCCTTTTATAGATACCGAAAGGGCCGGAAACGGCCCATGTTTCTTTCCTTCCCTGCACGAACAATTGGGCTTGCTGCACGTCTTGTAGACTTCATAAAGAGAACCAATGATCATGGGGTTGGGATGGAGCAGCTTCTCAATATGCCTTCCCCATATCTCCCTTGATTGATGTATCTTTTGCCTCAGTCGGCTCAGGTGTTCTCTTGCCTTTTTATCTTTCATGTCTACTATAATAATATATGCATACAAGATAAACAAGTAAAAACTCACTGAAAATAAAAAAGTATAATTTTTTATTTATTCCCTACATAGGGTGGGCACTCTATACAGCAGCCGCAATGCTTCTTAGCCTATCCCCGATTACCTAAAATTTGCTGTCTGAATCACAGTAATCATCAAGAAAAAAGAAAAGCCCTCCATCTTCCATCCCCCCATTTTCTCCCTATAATCTGAAAAGACATGAAGACCGCCTTCATCTACTCCGGGCAGATCAGTTATCGATATAGTCCACAGCACTGATATGCAGGTGCTTTGCAATGGCACGAAAGTATTTGTCGTGGTGCAGGAGGCTGCAGTTGTATATTTTCGCTGCAGCGGCGATGATGATGTCCACAGTCGGGACGGTTATGCCCTTGCGTCTGAGTTCATATCCGGTGGTGTAGGCGAGGGACCAGACAGCGTCGCTGAACGGAATTGTCTCAAGTACCTCCAGCCGTGCCTTCATTGCATCGTATTCATTCCTGCCCCGGTTATACCATGTATATGCATAAAGATAAGATAAGATTATGCTGTTGATGAATCAGTCAACTTGTCGCCCCATTGCTTTTATCATTTCCCTCCGGGCTTTTCGCGCACCATTTCTCGGGCGGCTTTATCCTCGCGCAGCCGCAAGAAAACCGGCTGCCTCATGATGCCCTCATCGGTCCGGCGATCACGCCTTTCTGTGTCAGATGTGTCTTCACCTTCAGCCATTGCCGGCTCCTTCTGCCCATCCGGATTGAATTGCATAATTTGACAACCCTCCATGTTTTTGATAGCATTACACCCATTACACCTATGTATCTATAAGGAGGTAACTCCATGATTTTGGCATATGATATGCTCAGTCAGTCAGTCAGTCAGTCCTCCTGCCTTAGGAAGAACTTTCTAATAAGGGCAATGCTATGAGCAAGAAAATACTTATTATTGAAGACATCCCGATGAACAGGCGGCTTGTAAGAGATATCCTGACCTATCACGGGTACGGGGTTATAGAGGCGGAAAACGGGGAAGAAGCTGTCAGAATTGCCAGGGAACAGAAACCCGATTTAATCATCATGGATCTTCAGATGCCTGTTATGAACGGGTTTGAAGCAATAAGGATACTAAAAAACGATCCTGAGACGAATCACATAAAGATTCTTGCTGTAACATCTTTTGCCATGGCCGGTGACAGGGAAAAGGCTCTGGGGACCGGGGCTGATGAGTATATATCAAAACCTATTAACACAAGAGAATTGCCTAAAATAGTAAATAGTGTTTTAGGACAAACGTGAAAAATATATGATACAAGCTAGTCCTTTGAAATCATTTTCTCGATCCACGAGCGCTATTGCCTTTTTTGCCGGTTGCCTCGTAATCATTGGCTGGATGTTTGATTTGCCGGTTTTGAAGAGCGTTCTGCCGGGCCTGGTAACGATGAAAGCCAATACCGCTTTATGCTTTATGCTTCTTGGAATCTCACTCTGGTTATTAATCCCTGAGCAGTCCAGCCAAATGGTGAGACTGATTGCAAGAGTTTTTGCTTTTGCCGTTGCAATAATAGGCGCCCTTACACTCAGTGAGGATATCTTAGGCTATGATTTGGGTATAGACCAGTTGCTATTCTATGAGCCATCGAGTGTGGTAGGAACCTCTCATCCGGGTCGGATGGCGCCAAATACTGCCCTAAATTTTACCATGTTAAGTATTGCTCTATTTCTGATGGATAAGAAGATGAAACATGTTTATCACATTGTACAGTTCCTTGCATTGGGAACTACCTTGGTCGGATTACTGAGTCTTATAGGTTACAGCTATGGTGTACGAGCACTATACGGGATAGGTTATTACACCCAAATGGCGTTGCATACAGCAATCATTTTTATTTTGTTCGGTTTGGGTATTCTTTTCGCGCGACCATACCAGGGGTTTATGGCTGCAGTAACAAGCGAAAACACCGGCAGTTTTATGCTCCGTCGAATTCTGCCTGTTGCTATCGTCACCCCGGTCATTTTGGGATTGCTGCGTTTGGAAGGGGAGCGATTGGGGCTTTACAGCACCGAATATGGCGTGGCACTCTTTGTAATAATGCAAATAATCGTTTTGTCAATTGTGATTTGGGCGAATGCAGTATCGCAAAATCGGATAGATAACGAGCGCAAGCGGGCTGAAGAAGAATTAAAAAGATACCGCGAGCACCTTGAGGAATTAGTAGAAAATCGAACAGCCGAATTGAAAAAGGTTAACCGTGCGCTCAAAACACTGAGTGAATGCAATCAGGTATTGGTTCGTGCAACTGAAGAGTCAGACCTGCTGAACAGTATATGTCGTCTTATCGTGGAGATCGGAGAATATCGTCTTGTATGGGTTGGCTATGCCGAACAGGATGAAGCAAAGACTGTGCGTCCAGTGGCACAGGCTGGATATGAAGAAGGGTATCTCGATACCCTGAACATCTCCTGGGCCGATACTGAAAGGGGTCGTGGTCCTACCGGCACTGCGATACGAACTGGCAAACTATCAATTTGTAAAAACATGCTGACTGATCCACATTTCGTTCCATGGCGCTCTGAGGCAATTAAACGGGGATATGCATCATCGATAGTCCTTCCTTTGGTTGATAACTTTCATACCTATGGAGCTTTGAATATATATGCTGCAGGGCTAGATGCCTTTGACGAAGAAGAAGTCAAATTGCTCACAGAATTGGCAAATGACTTTGCATATGGGATTCAGGCACTCCGCACCCGTGAAGAGCGCAAACGAGCCGAAGAAGCTTTGCAATACCATGAAGAACTGTTAAGGGAAACCGGAAAGATTGCGAAAGTCGGTGGTTGGGAGTTTGATCCGGTCAGTCGAAAGGGAACATGGACAGATGAAGTAACCCGAATTCATGAACTTGATCCGGAGACGGAAACAAACATGGAACTTGGGTTAAGTTTTTATCAGGGTGAATCTCGCATCAAAATCGAAACAGCGGTGAAAGAAGCGATTGAACTTGGAAAGCCCTACGACCTGGAATTGGAAATAATAACAGCTAAAGGAAATCATAAATGGGTTAGAACGATTGGTCATCCGATTATCGAAAACGGGAAGGTCGTGAAAATACGCGGTTCTTTCCAGGATATCACCGAGCGCAAGAAGGCGGAGGAGGAACTCAAGCGTAATGAATCACGCATGATAACGCTCCTGGAACTTAATGGAATGATAGATTCTACACTTCAGGATATTACAGGTTTTGCCCTTGAGGAAGCTATTCGTTTGACGGAGAGCCAAATAGGATACCTTGCATTCCTGAATGAAGATGAAACAGTGTTGACAATGTATTCCTGGTCTAAAACTGCAATGGAAGAATGTCAGATATTAGATAAACCTATAATCTATCCCGTTGAAACAACCGGTCTCTGGGGAGAAGCGGTGCGGCAAAGGAGGCCGATTACTACCAATGATTACCAGGCGCCAAACCCCTGGAAGAAAAGTTATCCTGAAGGGCATGTGCAGGTCACAAGGCACATGAACATACCTGTCTTTGACGGAGAACGGATTGTATTGGTGGCAGGCGTAGGAAACAAACCAACAGACTACAATGAGTCAGATGTCAATCAGCTTACACTCCTGATGGAAGGCATGTGGAGAATTATCCAGCGCCAGCGGGCTGAGACAGAGATTAAACAGCTTAATGCCGAACTGGAACAGCGGGTGATTGAACGCACCGCTCAGCTTGAAGCCGTCAACAAAGAGCTTGAAGCCTTCAGCTACTCGGTCTCTCATGACCTGAGAGCTCCTATTCGCCATATTTCAGGTTTCGTAGAATTGCTTATGCAGAATACCGCTCAGTCTCTTGATGAAAAGAGTGGGAGATATTTGAGTATCATTGCAGATTCAACAAATCACATGGGACATTTGATAGATGACATCTTATCCTTTTCACGGATGGGCCGTGCTGAAATGCAGCAGACACTGATCAAATCCGATCATCTGGTGAAGGAGGCTATAAACCAGTTGCAACCTGAGATGGAAGGAAGGCATGTAGTATGGGATATTCATCCCTTGCCTGAGATATACGGCGATCCCCCGATGCTGAAGCTCGTCTGGATTAACCTCATCGGTAATGCGTTGAAATATACCCGTAAACAGACCCCCGCAAAGATTGAAATTGGAAACAACGAGGATAAAAACGATTACATCTTCTACGTCAAGGACAATGGTGCGGGATTTGATATGATGTATGTGCACAAATTATTTAACATATTCCAGCGCCTTCACCGGGCTGAAGAGTTTGAGGGAACGGGTGTCGGGCTTGCGAATGTCAGAAGAATTATTCAGCGTCATGGCGGCAGAACATGGGCCGAAGGAAAGGTCAATGAAGGAGCAACCTTCTATTTTAGTCTGCCTAAGGCAAAGAAAAATGCAGAATAATATGCGGATGATTGCGTTCCATTTCATGAAACAAAAGGAGGGATTATGGTCACATTAAAAAGCATCCTATTGGTCGAAGATGATCCCAAAGATATAGAGCTCACACTGGGAAGCCTTGAAGAATACAATCTGGCCAATGAGGTATTAGTCGCCCGTGATGGCGCCGAGGCCCTGGATTATCTGTATCGACGCGGGCAATTTGCTGACTATCCAAATGGTAATCCGGCTGTGATTTTGCTTGACCTGAAATTGCCAAAGGTAGACGGCTTTGAAGTGCTGAAAACGATCAGATCGGATGACAAATTAAAGCTCATCCCTGTGACAATTCTCACTTCTTCCCGAGAGGATAACGATCTGATTCAGAGCTATCAACTTGGGGTAAATGCATATATTGTAAAGCCGGTTGATTTTCATCAATTTACCGATGCAATAAAAAAACTGGGCGTATTCTGGGCAGTTCTCAATGAACCACCGCCCGGATGTGTGAAGAAGACAACATAACAGGAACTATGTGAAAGGAATATCATTAAAAAGAGGGAATATGCAATGAAAACACCATTACGAATTCTGCATCTTGAAGATAATCCAAATGATGTCGAACTCATCAGGGAAAACATTATTGCTCACGGCATTGAGGTTGAAATTGTGGATGCAGCAACACGCGCTGATTTTATTGATGCCCTTGAAAAAGGGACCTATGACCTGGTCCTTGCAGACTATACCCTTCCGTCATTTGATGGCCTCTCGGCACTTATTATTGTAAGAGAAAAGTTTCCCGACCTGCCTTTCATTTTCGTCACAGGTGCGCTGGGAGAAGAGCAAGCTGTCGAGACTCTCAAGAAAGGGGCTACGGATTATGTGCTGAAGCATAACCTTGCACGTCTTGTACCTGCGGTGAATCGCGTATTAAAAGAATCTCTTGAGAAGGCTGAAAGAAAACGGGCCGAGGAGGCGATGCGAAAGAGTGAAGAAAAATACCGGAACATCTTCGAGAATATACAGGATGTATATTACGAAACAGCGTTAGACGGAACAATAACAGAAGTCAGTCCGTCAATAGAGGCCGTAACCGGAGGACAATATATACGAGCCGATTTAATCGGCAAGTCGATGCTTGATTTTTATGCGGACCCAAAGATGAGGGAAACACTTCTCCTCATTTTAAAAGAACACGGAAATGTGCGTGATTTCGAAATCATCCTTAAAAACCGCGACAGTTCTTTGATCCCCTGCTCCGTTTCCGCGATCTTGCAATATGATGCCGATGGAAAGCCGATGAAACTCATTGGGAGTTTGCGCGATATCTCCGAGCGTAAGGGAATGGAGGAAGAACTTCATGATAACTATTTTACGCAGGCTACGATTAACATGATCCTGAGCGAATCGCTTAAAAATATATCCCTGGAAGAAATTCTGCAAAAGTCTCTTAACATGATACTTTCCATCCCATGGATTGCGTTTGAACCAATCGGAAGCATACACCTTGTTGAAAACGACCCGGGTATCCTGGTGATGAAGGCACAGAACAGTCTTCCCGAACCGCTCATAAAATTATGCTCACGAATTCCCTTCGGGAAATGTATTTGCGGAGAGGCAGCGCTGACCCGGCAAATAGAATTTGCCGACCATGTTGATGAACGTCACGAAATCTGCTACGAAGGGATGTCTCCTCACGGGCATTACGCCGTACCTGTTCTGTTTAGCGGCAGGACACTTGGTGTGCTTAATATCTATTTGAAAGAAGGACACATCAGAAATAAAAAAGAGGAAGAATTTTTGCGTACTATTGTCGACACGCTGGCCGGGATCGTTGTACGCAAACAGGCGGAGAATGAACTGATGGAAAGCAGCCGGAAACTCAGTACTTTGATCAATAACTTGCCGGGCGTTGCCTACCGCTGCTCCAACGACCCACACTGGACCATGGAATATCTGAGTGAAGGTGTTCTTGAGTTGACCGGCTATCCTGCCGAAGAGTTTATCGGCAACCGTATACGTTCATTTGCTTCCATCATTGAGCCGGAAGATCAAATCAAGATCAGTGAAGATGTCGGGATTGCTTTGTCTGAGAAGAAGCCCTATACCCTGGAATACAGAATTAATATTGCATCAGGCAATCAGAAATGGGTCTGGGAAAGAGGATCCGGGGTATTTACCGGCGACAAACTCCTGGCGCTCGAAGGCTTTATTACCGACACCACCGAACGAAGAAAGATGGAAAGCAGGATTGAATATCTTGCGTATTATGATAACCTGACAGGTCTGCCCAACAGAAACCTCTTCATTGACAGGTTAACCCAAGGGACAGCGAGAGCTGAGTATAGTAAAAAACTCGTTGCGGTTTTAACCATTGATATCGATAGGTTCAAATCTATAAATGATACCTACGGCTTTGATACAGGAGATGCTGTGCTGATAGAAGTTGCGAAAAGACTTATCGCATCTGTCCGTGACGGAGATACCGTAGCGCGTCTTGGCAATGATGATTTTGGCTTACTGCTCATTGATATTGCTCAATCTGACGACATTATCCTTGTTGTAGAAAAGATCATGAAAAACGCTTCTCAAACCATATATTTTAATGGAAAAGAGATAGTACTGACTCTCAGTGTAGGCATCTCGGTATATCCTAATGACGGGAAAGATGCCTCTTCACTCATAAAAAATGCAGACCTGGCCTTTGCAAAGGCAAAGCAGCAGGGGAGGAAAAACTACCAGTTTTATACCGAAGGTATGGATGTAAAGGCAGCAGAGTTTGTTCTCATGGAAAAGAACCTCTTCAATGCAATGAAAAATGAAGAGTTTATCTTGTATTATCAACCGTACTGGGATAGTATTACAAAAAAGATTACAGGCATGGAAGCTTTAATACGGTGGAAAAGTCCGGAATCAGGGTTAATATCACCCGGGAAATTTATCCCTGTACTCGAAGACACGCGAATGATCATTGAGGTCGGAGAATGGATTTTAAGAACCGCAACCAGACAGGTAAAAGAATGGCAGAATAATGGGTATCCGGTAGTCCCCGTCTCTGTGAATCTCTCACTAATTCAATTCAGGCAGAAGGATCTGGCAGAGATGGTGAAGCGGATAATGAAAGAATATGGTTTTTATCCATCGCTCCTTACCCTGGAAATAACGGAAAGCGCTTTTATGCAGGATATAGATTTTACAAGATCAGTCCTTAAAAGCCTCAAAGACATAGGGATTTCAATATCTATTGACGATTTCGGAACAGGTTATTCGTCTTTGAGTTATCTTAAAAGATTTCCGATTGACAATCTGAAGATTGATATATCCTTTATAAGGGAGATAGACACAGATCCTGATACCGCCTCAATTGTAACAGCCATCATAGGAATGGCACATACTCTGAATTTAAAAACAATCGCAGAGGGAGTTGAGACAGAGGAACAATGGAAGATTCTTCGGCTTCTGAGGTGTGATATGGTTCAAGGCTTTTACTTTAGTAAACCACTTCCTGCAGAGGAAATTGAAAAGATGCTGATAAATAAATCATGAGTTCAAAAGAGAGAAGACGCTACAGAAGATACTCAAAAAATAAGGATATTGACCTTAAATTCAATAGCAAACATTTTAAGGCAAAGATGCTCGATTATTCACTGTCAGGAGTTCGGGCGGTAGTTGAAGATACTTCTCCATTAAAAGAAGGCGATATAGTTGACCTCATTATCAGAGACCCTGAGATAAAGACCACTGGTGGGATTGCCTGGACAATAAAAGATATATCAGGGCTCAAGATAGGGATTGAGAATATAGGAAAACTGCAAGGACATATTAAGGATTTCAGACTTGCCGACACATTAATCGGACTGCAGAGAAGTCAGAAAACAGGCATACTGACTGTCAAAAGCGGAGATATTATCAAAAAAGTTTATATCAAAAACGGTGATATGATATTTTCTGCTTCAAATCAGGAAGAAGACCGGCTTGGAGATCTGCTTTTGAAAGAAGGCAGAATAACTATTGAACAATACAATCATTCTGTTACAGAAATGAAAAAGACAAAGCAGAGGCAGGGATCAGTTCTTGTCAAACTCGGGTATCTCCAGGCTCAGGAACTTATCACAGTTGTCAGACATCAGGTCGAAGAGATAATCCTGAGCCTTTTTGTAATAGAGGATGGCAGATTTTTGTTTGAAGAAATGCCTTTGCCAACGGAAGAAGTAATTACATTAAAGCTGTCGGCAGGAAATCTGATATATTACGGAATAAAAAAAATAGACAGCCTTCGCAATTTTATTAGCGGACTCCCTTCTTTGGACAATATTCTCTGTTTTTCGTTGGAACCTCTTGATCTTTTTCAGGATATTAGAATAGATGATGAAGGCAAAAAGGTCCTATCTTGTGTGGATGGGAAGACCACTATAAAAGAGACTATTTCTATTTCACGATTGGGCAACTTGAAGGCTCTTAAGACTATCTATGCCCTATTGAATACAGGGATAACAAATATAAAAGATGAATATATAACTCGGACAGAGTTGCCTGATGAGGTCGTAGAGGAAATAGTTGAAGGAGAAGAAAAACGAAAAATTATCGTTCAACTGAAAAATGAAATAGAAGAAATGCATAAAAAATATGAAGGTCTTGGATATTATGGTGTGCTTGGAGTTAAACACCATGATTCAATCCCTGAAATTAAAAGCGCATATTATAAAGCTGCAAAGAAATATCATCCTGATATGCATTTCCACCTTGAAGATGATGTTCTGAAAGACAAATTAAATGACATCTTTACCTATGTATATGAGGCATATGCAATGTTATCGAATCCGCAAAAAAGAAAAGAATATGACAACATATCAACCCTGAAACCTGCAAGGTTAGTTTCAAAATCAGATAAGGCAATGGCATTATTTGAGGAAGGGAAGTTACATCTGAGAAAAAATAACGATGCAGATGCAGAACTGCTTTTTGGACAAGCAGCGTATTTCGACAGCACGATAGCCGAATATTACTATTATCATGGACTGACCCTCATGAAACTGAATAAATTCCATCATGCAGAGAAGGCAATCAACAGGGCGCTTAAACTCGATCCAAAGAATGCGAATTTTCTTGCAAAACTTGGGTTTGTTTACCTGGCATTAGACTTGCCGATGAAGGCAAAGGCATTTTTCAGACAGGCATTGGAAATATCTCCTGATCATGCAGGCGCGTCTGAAGGAATAAGGAAAGTTACATAACAGAAATGCAAGCATTCACTGGCAGGCACTAACATGTCGAACCATAAAATTCTTCTGGTTGAAGATGATAAACTGCAGGCAAAAACCACAAAAGAATATTTAGAGAAGGCTGGCCACGAGATTGTCTGGGTTGAAAATGGCATGTCTGCTATTAAGTCTGCAAAAACCGGATCTTTTGATTCAATGCTGTCAGAGGCTGATCAAAACATGTATTTGCAGAAACAGAAGAAAAAGGGGAGTGAAAAGTAACTATAGAAGAACTAAACCACCGCGCAGCGGTTTAGTTCTTCTATTCGAAGTCAATAAATTTGGAGGCATATATGAAAGATAGGGAGAAGACAAGAAGGCGCCTCATGAATAGATTAGATGGACTACGTAAAGGGATAGATAAACTGCAAGAAGCTATAAGCAAGTTTCAAAAATCAGAAGATCAAATGCAAGAAAAAATTATCGAATATAAAACATTATCCGCGTTGGGCAGACTTACCGCTAATGTAGCACATGAGATACGAAATCCGATTACGGTCATCGGAGGGCTAACGGAAAGATTAAAGAAAAGCTTTGTCCAGGAACCGAAACAAAAGGAATATCTGGATCTGATTTCATTGGAGATAAAAAAATTGGAAGAAATTTTAAAGGATGTTCTTATTTTCTCCAATAAGGGTGTTTTCAAAAGGGAGCTCCAGGATATTCATAAAATAATTAATGATTCTTTAAATACTTATAAAGATAAATGTGAAAATATAAATATAAATAAATTATTTGGCGATATTCCTCAGATATACATAGATGAAAAACAAGTTCGATTTGCAATAGACAATCTCATATCAAATGCTATTGACGCGATGCCCGATGCAGGAACACTGACTATTATCACAAATGTAGAATCTTTAAGCGGGAAAAACCATGTTACTTTAAAAGTAATGGATACAGGGGTCGGCATTTCAGAAGAAAAATTAGCAATGATATATGAACCTTTTTTTACTACAAAAACAACTAAACAAGAAGCATGGCTGGGGCTTCCTATAACAAGAAAAATTGTAGAAGGCCATGGCGGTTTAATTAAAGTAGATAGTGTTGTTGGAAAAGGGTCTACTTTCGCTCTCTATTTTCCGTATCGAGTAAAATAGTTTGAAAGGGCAAAATTTAATGATGTATTTACTGTCTGCGTAGGAAATCCGGGATTATCCTGGCGATTACGATTTTTAACTCTTCTATTCCACCCGATGCATCCAGCACTTTTATTCGTTCGGGCTCTTTTGCGGCAAGTTCGTGGTAACCCTTTCTGACCCGTTGATGGAACTCCACATCTTCAAGTTCGAGCCTGTCCGTTTTATTTATTCTCCGGTTTCTCTTTAAGCCGGTCTCCACATCGAGATCGAGCAGCATTGTCATATCAGGACGCAGACCGTTGGTCGCGATTTTGTCGATTGACTCCAGAAGATCCAGATCGATGCCTCTGCCATATCCCTGATATGCGAACGTTGAGTCGGTGAATCTGTCGGTTATAACGACTGCGCCTCTGTTCAAGGCCGGAAGGATAACCTCTTCGATATGCTGTGCGCGTGCGGCGTTATAGAGGAGCAGTTCGGTGAGAGGCTTCATGTTTGTGTGGTCTACTGAAAGGAGTATCTCACGGATCCTGAGGCTGATTAATGTGCCGCCCGGCTCTTCCGTCAGTATAACTTCATAGCCGAGGCCGAGAAGGCTCTGCTGCAACAGCTTTGCCTGTGTCGATTTTCCCGTGCCCTCTATGCCTTCAAATGATATGAATTTACCTTTCATATATAATCGGAGGTCAGCGCTTTCTTTAATTCAACCAGAATCCGGAACACCTTTTCCGTCTCATCAATGCTTCGGGAGCCTGTTCCGCACGACGGCGTTAGCAATATCTGCGACAGTAAAATGTCCTTTGAAATGGATTTCGATAATAGTTCAATCCCTTTGTCAAACCGCTTCCGTACTGATTCGGCGCTTTCATCTCTGACGGCGTCGGTTGTAGGAACGATGCCCCAGGCAAGGTATCCGCCTCTCCCGAGAAAAGCATCAAATTCCGAAGGATACAGAGAGACGGATTCAAGGTAATCGTAGGCGTCAAAACTGATGATATCGACGCCGCTGTTTATGACCAGAGGCCAGTCCGCCTTGCTGCAGCAATGGATACCGGGGATACCGCCGTTGTTTTTTATGGCGTCCGACGTCTCTTTCAAGAGCCGTAGCGCCTCCTCCGGGCTTATCCCCAGATATGTTGAAGACCCTAAGGCGGAGAGGACGGGCTCATCGATGAAAACAATGATATTGTCGCAGAAGGGCTTTAGCGTTTCAATCTGCCATTTTATCTTTGCCTTCAGAATCAGAAGGGATATTTCGCGGAACTCCTCGTCAAAATATACAAGCTTGCCTGTGTTGTCTTTCAGTCCGAGTGTGAATGTGAGCGGTCCGGTGACATGTCCCTTGAGAATACTGAAATGCCGGTCCCGGATCGTTTTTATGAATGTCTGAAAACCCCGCGCATAACCTTCGGAAACAGGCAGGGATAAATCTTCGGTATACGCTTCGTAAAACTTTGTGAGGGCGTTACCGTCATCCCGTTCGATCCATATTTTTTCGTTTTTCTCGTCGAGCTTCAGGTAAGGAATGCCTTCGGCGTATTGAGGTATCATGAATTCGCGGAAGGACAACGCGGGAAGCTGCGGCCAGAAGGGTATGTCAAATGTCTGCAGAACCAGTCTGCAAGCCTCGGCAGCATCGGTATGTGGAAGACTTCCTATCCCGGTTGTTGAAAAAGGAGTAAACATGTTTGATGATGATCCCTTTACTGGTTCATTTGTTCACAGGGAAAAACAACCCCCTCTTTCTCCATTGTTATCCGGGATTAAGGGGGTCGTCAAGTTGCATAAGAAAATTTTTTGAAATATATCTTTATGCTAAGGATGAGAAGTAAATCTATAGCTTACTTGCTCTTTCTTCTCTTGAACTTGGTCTTTTTCCTGAGCTTGCTGTGTTTATGTTTGCTCATTTTCTTTTTTCGCCATTTTTTAACGTTTCCCACTCATCAACCCTCCTTCTGCATTATAAATCGGTAATACGGAGAATCAGAGAAACAGGAGCTTTTATCCTTCGCTTCTCAGTTTCTCCGTCTCACCGTCCTGGAATTGCTAAATGTTTTTGCCTGGTCTATGAATGCCTCAAGCTGTATCTCCGTCGTCAGGGACTCTGTTCCGTCATATGGTATGCTGATGAACGGGATACCATAGTCTCTGTTTATCCCTCTCAAGAGAGCGGTTACAATCGTACCGGGCATACAGCCGAAGGGCATTGCATTTATTATCCCTGAAGCCCCTTTTTCTAAAAGGTCAACGGCTTTCCCTATGCTCAGAATGGCTTCGCCCTCAAAAGAGCTATGAAGATAAGGCGAAGCCTTTTTGATAATATGCTTAGTCTCCGGCTCCTGCAGGGTTTCTAAAAAGCCCTTGAAATATTTTGCGTATTTATGTTCGATCCTCTTCTGAAAGAACTTTTTCAGGAGAAAATTAATAATAACAGACTTTTCCTTTTTTAACAATGCCATTTTTAATCCGATATGATTTACATAGTATATCCATTCTTCAACCGGCGCAAGCCAGACCGCCCCTCCGAGGGCCTCAACCTTTCTTACAAGGTTTTCATTTGAGAATCTGTTAGACCTTACAAATATCTCGCCGATTACGCCGATTAGCGGTTTCTTCACGCTATGCTTTGGCAAGTTTTCAAAGTCGCCCTTAATCTTCATGAGAATTTTATCGAGGTCCCCGCCGTTTGTTCTCAGGGAATGAAATATCCCGCTGTGATAGCCGGCATATAACTCATCCGCTGATCCTTTCCTTTCCTCGTAGGGTCTCGTCTCGTATAAGCATTTTTTTAGAAGCTCAAAGGCAACGACGCCCTTCCAGGCGTGCATCGTAAAGTTCTTGCCGACTATGCCGAGGTCTTTGTAAAAAGTGGAATCCTGGTTTGGTGAAAATATAGGCACATCTTTATGACCAAGGCCGTCAAGCACCAGCCTGTGGAAGACATTATACTGGCCGAATCTGCAGGGGCCCGAACCTGAGGGCATGAAAAAAGCGCTTTCACCGGGCTTGAAATCAGGGTCCAGCGCTTTTTTGACCATATCGCCCGTGGTGACGGCACACGGGTAGCATTCTTTACCCGAGACATATTTCCTTCCGAGGTCCGCCGTCTTTTTGTCGGATTCGGGAAGGACTTCCGCATTTACTCCGCAATGCTCGAAGGCGGCTGCAAGAGCAAAGGCATGGTCCGACATCCGGGGGATGTAAATTGTCCGGGTTGAAGTGCGGGGGATGGGAGACGAAGGACGAAAAATATTTTCTTCATCTTTCAACTTTTTGCCTTCATATTTTTGATTCCCGATGCTGTCTAAAAACGCCTCGCATCTTGTAATAGCCCCTGCGTTGGCGCTGTGCTCGTCTATCTCGATATGGAGAAAGGGTTTGTCGCCCATCTCTTTTTTGAAATATTTCAGGATGAAAGAATCGGGTCCGCACAAAAAATTGCCGATGTATATCGGGTAAAGTTTTTCCGTATCCCTGACGAACCTCGCGGCCTTCAGTATCCTCTGCCCCGACCTCCAGTACATATTGGGCCATTCCCGTTCAATTGAATATCTCTCCAGAGGAAGAAAATCAAAGGGGATTGATGGGACGCCGAGGTCTGCAAGCTTCCCTGGAAGCCCGAGATTTACGCCGCCGTCAAAGGCATTATAAGCCCTTCCGATGATTACGATAGCGTTTTCACCGGGTGACGCCAAAACCTCGCGGCCTTTGGCTTTCACGGCCTCATGAAATTCATCTTGCGCCTGTTCGGCAGGGACGATTGCCTTTGTGATTCCCGATTTCTTTACGCCGAACGGTTTCAATGCCTTAACAAGTTCGGCTGTCAGGAATGCTCTGCCCCGGCTCATATCAATTACCGGTGTGATTGTCCTTAAGCCGTCAAAAGCTATTCTTGAAATATAGGGAATTGTTTGAGTATAAGGGCAGGCAAGCCCCCTGTCCATAGTATCTTCCGGTGTATTCAGATTAACAAAGCTCGGCAGGAATACGGCGTCAACCTTCTGATTGACCAGATACTGGATGTGTCCGTGCGCAACCTTAATTGGAAAACATGCCTCTGAAAGGACCCGTTCAAGTCCGAGATTGACTATCTGCCGATTCGTTCCCGGAGATACCTCTACATCGAACCCGAGTTCCCATAATAGCGTCGTCCAGAAAGGCAGAAAATCGTGGAAGTAGAAGATGTACGGGATACCGATCTTTAATTTAGAGTGCGAAGTGCGAAGTGCGGAATTTTCTGCACCATTACTGTTACTGCCGAACTCCCTGCGTTTTTTGTGTTCCTTCCACAGCATTTCATCTCTAAATGCAAAGAGGTCGGGTATGCCGGATGCCTTTTTCTTCTTCACATCGTACTTTTCGCATCTGCCTCCATAGAAGAGATTGCCTTTTTCACCGTCTATCTTCACCCTGTTTATCTCACAGACATTCGGACACCCCTTGCATTCAAAGGACGATACTTCATACGGACGCTTTGATAATTCAAAACCTTTGAAAGAAGACGGGGAGTTATTCATATGTTTTTTAGCTATCAGTGCCATGCCGATGGCGCCGGTGACGTCGTGGTTCGGGGGTATGGTTATTTTTTTCCCGAGATATTTTTCGAAGGCGGCTGCAACGGATTTATTAAAAGCCACGCCGCCCTGGAAGAAGATATTGTCGCCGATCTTTTTGCCGGCAACCACCCGGTTGATATAATTCTGGACGATGGAATATGCCAGCCCTGCGAGCAGGTCGTTTTTGTCCGCTCCCTTTTGAAGGTTTGCCATGAGAGAATTCTCCATGAAAACCGTGCATCTCTCGCCCAGCCTGCAGGGGTTCTTTGCGGAAAAGGCGCGTTCCTGGAATTCTCCCTTGATGGAGATGTTCAGCTTTTCCGCCTGCTCTTCCAGGAAAGAACCCGTTCCGGCAGCGCAGGCCTTGTTCATCTCAAAGTCAACAATGATGCCGTCCTGCATGGAAATGAATTTTGAGTCCTGGCCGCCTATCTCAAAGATAGTATCAACATTTTTATTGATAAAAGCGGCTGCGGTTGCCTGCGCCGTAATCTCATTCTTTACAATATCGGCGCCGACATAGTCTGCGATCATATATCTTCCGGAACCGGTTGTGCCGACGCCCATGATTTCGACCCCGGCCCCGACCTCTTCGCCGATCTCCGAAAGACCCAGCATGACCGCTTCTATAGGTCTTCCCGCCGTCATGAGGTACCGTTTTGCGAGAAGGTTTCCGCTCTCATCGATAACGGCGAGGTTGGTGCTGATAGACCCGATGTCTATCCCGAGGTAAGCCGTAATTTTACTTAAGGATGAGGGTTGCGGCATGAAGGATAAAGGATGAAGGGTGAAGGATGAAGGCGGATTTTCTATATCTCTTAGAGGTTCATATCCTTTTTCGAGAGGTTTGTGGTATCTGATAAATTCTTCAAGCAGCTTTATATCAAAGTTTTTAATGTCCCCTTCGTGAATATTCTTTAATGCAGCGCCGATTGCTCCCATTAATGCATAATCTTCCGGGACAAACAGTTCGTCAAGCTCAAAAAGTTCCCTGAAAGCCCTGACCAATCCCTTGTTTGCCGCTACACCTCCCTGAAAGGATACTGGAGGTATGATTTTTCGTCCCCTTGATATGGAGCCCTTGAAATTCCGCGCTACTGCAAAGCAGAGACCGGCGACTATATCTTCCACAGGGGTTGCGATCTGCTGCAGGTGGATCATGTCCGATTTTGCAAAGACGCTGCATCTTCCCGCAATCCTTGGAGGTTTTTTCGATTCGAGCGCAAGGTCGCTGAATTCCTCTATGGTAAGCCTGAGCCGCTCTGCCTGCTGGTCAACGAAAGAACCCGTCCCGGCAGCGCAGACGGAATTCATCGAAAAATCTTTTACGGAACGGGCATCTTCACCCAACAGTATAAGCTTGGAATCCTCACCGCCCATTTCGATTATGGTTTTAATGCGAGGGAAAAGCTTATGTGTGGAGTATGCCTGGGCGACGATTTCATTAACAGGTTCACTCCCGAGGATGGAGGCGATCAGCCTGCCGGCGGACCCGGTTATTGAGAGCGAAAAATTACGTTCGGCGTTTGGTCGCCTTGGGCGACTCGTTCTCCTCGGCGAATCCGCCCGAGTGCGGACTGAGGCGAGCGTTAGGGAATTTTCGAATATGGTCTTAATCGAGGGAATATCTTTCAGCAGTTTCAGGGCGACAGGGAGGGGGTGACCTTTATGTCTTTCATAATGTCCGTAAAGCTTCCTGCCATGTTCGTCCATGACGACAAGCTTTACACTCACCGATCCGGCGTCAAGACCAATGAAGTACATTATTGCTCCATTTCTCTAAAATTATACCACCATAAAACAACAAACATAAATTTCTGATACTCTACAATAATTTTACAAAAATTTCATCGGACCGGGTTGCAGGTTTTTTACAACCGATGGGTAGAAGCAAATCAAAGAAACGGGGAAAGAAGCTGTTTCTTCTCTCCCCGTTAAACTTAAAAAACTACTTCTTCTCAGGCTTCTCTGCCGCTGCTATGGGTTTTAATGACTTTATGTATGCAACGAGTTCCTTCACCCGGTCTGATTTTACATCAATGGCTTTGCCCTTATTGGCCATTACAATACAGACGTTTATCGCTTCTTCAAGGCTTTTCTGCATTTTGCCGCCGAGATTGAAATCCTTTTTGTCGGCAGCCTTCTCTAATCCCTTGCCCTCGGGATGGCAGGAATTGCAGGATTTACCCGCGGTCCCGCCTGCGAATTTAACGTCATTGAACAGCGCTTTCCCTTTGGCCGTATCGGCTGCCGCAAAGGCATAAGAAAAGATCAGCCCCAGAGCTATCAGTGACAACAATACAATCTTAATAAACCTCATCTCTTTCACCTCCTTTAATCCCATCAGTTGCATGAAATGACATTTTGAAAATCCGTTTTGCAACGTTACAGGGTATAGATATTTATTGATTCGGGCGAACGAAAGAATGATCCTGAGAACATTTATTCGATCACTTCGATGACGCCTTCCATACCCCTGTCTTTGTGGCTCTTGAGAAATAGCAGTTTTTTCGTGCAATAGAATTGATATTTGCCGGGTTTTTTTGGAGTGAATTTAATTATTTTGGGCTCGGTCTCCAGTGATTCGCCGAATACGATACCTGCCTCCGGCTCGTTTATGAAAATATCATGCGGCGTGATCCCGGCCTCTTTCTTTACTTTTAATTCAACGGGAATATTAACTTTAACAATAATATGATCGGGATCAAAAAAATATCCGCCTCCGACCATGTTTACTCTCTGGATGCCGTCCTTGTCAACGATAGCCTTATAGACATTTTTCTGAGCAATGACATGGAGCGCAGAGACCAGAAAAAAGACAACGAATAACGGCAGACAAACTCTAAATCTCATTTTTAATACCTCCTTAACATACAAAAAGATAGATTGTTGTATATATAAAGACTATCACATCCGTAAGGAATGTCAAGGGAAGTTTCCGTTTGAATAAAATGATACGCAAGAGTTTTTCGGTAAGGCGCATTTTCAGAATCTGCTATAATTATGATAATAACAACCGCAAATCATCAAACAATAAGGAGGTATTTATGCCCGCTTATGAGTATGATTGCAAAGACTGCAGCAAAGAGTTTACCGTTTTTCTCTCGATCAGGGAATTTGAGGCTAAACCTGAAATAAAGTGTCCTCACTGTGAAAGCGATAATGTTCAGAAAAAATTGACGGGGTTTTTTACAAAAACGAGCAAAAAGTCATAAATTATTTTTAGCATTGACAAACCATCCAGATACTAAGACGGCAATAAGTAAGGATACATATTCTGACACCCTCCCCTTTATCCCCTCCCCTCAAGGGAGGGGCGATTCTTAAGTCCCCTCTCCCTTGAGGGGAGAGGGCAAGGGTGAGGGTGTAGTCTTACTTATGCACTTATTATTAACCCGGCAACTAAACAGATCAATACTATGTTAAAATACATGCATGGAAAAGATCGATGCACGGACACTAAGTCAGGATGCGCAGTATCAGA